>ENA-OOWH01001214-OOWH01001214.1-human-gut-metagenome-genome-assembly--contig:-NODE-1214-length-16420-cov-7.390223_pt1 | contig 16420 bp, 19 predicted proteins | sample MGYA00241576_ERZ501321 | MGnify/ENA primary metagenome ERZ501321 (study PRJEB25962, sample SAMEA2042733) | human gut metagenome | biome: human gut; feature: human-associated habitat; material: faeces... | reverse complement strand
GAGTTCTCAACATTTTCATTTGATGGCAAGTCATTGATTTCACTCACATCAGCTACTCGCTGACGGCTTCGCATTTCATCATGGTAAAGGTTTTTTGCTATGGAGCAGAGCCATGTCAATTCATCTGACTTACCTTTGAATTGTGATGTTGTAGAAACAGCCTTATAGAATGTGTTCTGCGTGATTTCCTCTGCTATCTCACGATTTTTGGCAAGAGAAATAGTATACGAGTATACCTGTAAATAGTAGGCTTTATAGAGCTTTTCATAGTCCATACTTGTCATCACCTCCTTCAGCTTCATAGGTTAGACGGAGAAATCGGAATTTCGTTACAAAGAAGTTTGAAATTTTTATACCTTTACGCTACTCTTGCTTTCTGCGGACTATTGGTAGACGCGCATTAACGGCAAGTAAAGAGATTGCTGTGTCAGCTTGATATGTTCAAATGCTAATTAAGTATAGCATACAGCTATGAATTTTTCTATTGCGTTCCCCTGACTTCGGAATAGTGGCAGGGCTGGCTATCCTTGTTTTGCTTTGTGCTTCTCTACCGTACATGAGCATTCCTGCATGGCTGTAAATACCCGTAAACAGTTTTCTATGAATTGAAATGTATTCATTTGGTGTAAAACTAAATGCCTTTTCAGATAGAATTTTGACTATTCGCAATGATACCTTATCTGCTTCCTCTGCTCTGTCTGTCGCATCTGACTTCGGATTTTCCTCATAATAGCTATTTAATAATTCTCCTGCTTCATCAATCGAGATATCACCCTCAATATTCTTGATTGATGTATCAATCAGGTATTTGGATGGTCGAAGCCCATCTACAGCTTGCAGTCCTATTGCGGTATGCCACGCATATCCCTTGTCTCTTTTTTCAGGCTCTGTTTCCTTTATATATTCCTTGAATGGATCCTGTTCCATACAATACTTCTCCTTTTCCCAAAATCATAACTTCCTAAAAACACTTATCCAGAATATCCGCATCCAGTCCTTTTCGCCCGGTAATCGCCCCAATCACAAAATACAGGACTGCACCGACAAGAAGTCCCCATACAACGGCGTTGATTCCTCCGACATGGATGTTGTATGTGGCGAAAATGTAAGTCGCAACCGCGCCGATACTGCTGCATACTGCCGCCTGTTTTGTTCCCTTTTTCCAAAACAAACCACCGACAAGCGGCCAGAAGAAGGTACATTCCAAACCACCAAACGCAAACATATTTAACAAGAAGATGATATCCGGCGGATCGATTGTCAGAACCATCACAACTGCGCCAAGCACCATCGTAAGAATAGTGCTCACAAGCTTTACATGCTTCTGATAAGATTCATTTTTCACCGGATCATCCTTCACCACATAGTTCTTCCATAAATCCTTGACGATTGCCGCGGTCGCAAGAATCAGAAGAGAATCTGCGGTCGACATAACAGCTGCCATCGGTGCAGCAAGGAAGATTGCTGCAACTCCCGTCGGCATGATCTTCTGCACGATATATGGGATAAAATAATCGGACGTCGGAAGGTTGTCTGTATCGACCAGCGCGCCTGCCCATGTTCCAGCCAGATGCATGCCAATGATTACAAAGCTGCATGTCAGCACACCGATCCACATCGCTTTGTGCATACTCTTGGTATCCTTAAATCCCATCGCACGCACGGCTGTCTGCGGAAGTCCCAATGTTCCGAATCCAACCAGAATCCAATAACTAAGCAAACCTCCCGGCGTATATTTCGAGAAGATATCGTCGTACACGTCCGGCAGATTTGCAGCCAGTCCCGCATCGATTGATGCAAGCCCGCCGCCCTCTTTTAAGACGAAAAATATAAACAGGAATGTTCCAATACACATAACGATTCCCTGTATCGTATCCGTAATCACAACCGCACTGAATCCGCCGATCGCCGTATACAGAATCACGACCGTTCCAAAGATCAACAACGATGTCACATGATCGAGTCCTGTTATGGATGCGATCAGCGTCGCGCCACCTGTGAACTGACTGATCATCTGTGCAATGAAAAATGCAATCAGTCCAAGGCTTGTAAATATCACAAGCACATCGCTTTTGTATCGTGCCTTGAAATAACCGACAACCGTAACCGCACCAGCTCTACGGGATACAAGTGCCAGTTTATTTCCAAGCACGCCAAGCACCAGAAATGTAACCGGCACCTGAATTGCGGCGATCCACGCCTGTGCATATCCATAGGTAAGTCCAGCCGCTCCCGGACCAGAAATAAAGGAACTGGCAGATGTATATGTCGCCATAATCGTCATCGCAAGCACAATACCGTTCATATTTCTTCCGCCGATAAAATACTTGTTCTCTTCAGATGTATGCAAACTTTTCTCTGCCTTTTTACTGTACGCAAAACTCACTACAACATTGAATAAAAGATATCCTAGAAACACGGATAAAATGATAATCTGATTACTGCTCATCTTCTGCATCCTCCTCATACGAAAAATCTACAAACACGAATCTGAGCAACCAGAATACCCCTATGATTGCAATCACAACTGTCCCTAACACAGAAACCACAAACCACGCCGGCATATGGAACAACGTCCAATCCACCGAGTTCAACAAGAACGCCGTCAGCACATGCCACAAAAAGCAGATTCCGACAACGATCAGTGTGGCTCTGATTTCTTTTACACACTGCTTATGTTTCTCTTCCTTCGTTAATTTCTTCATTCTCCACGCTCCCTCTCTTCCGATCTCATATATAAAAGCGGGTACGGATTTCCTTCCTCATCCAGATCCGTTCTTTTATACGTCGCAAATCCCAGATGCTCGTAAAATCCTACCGCGTCCGGATTTTGTTCATTAACCGTAACCTCTCGTACACCATACAGCTCCAATCCATATTGTACGAGTTTCCTGCCGATTCCCTTTCCTATTTCCTCCGGAGCAAGGAACAGCATTTCCAGCCGAACATTTTCCACTCCCATAAATGCCACGATCTGACCTGTTTCTTTTTCGGCTACGATCAGATGCGCCACCTCTCTCACATTCGACTTTGAACTTATAATGCTTCGGTTTGTATTCATATTCCAGTCCGAACACACACATCTGTACCAGCCCATAAAAGGATACCAGCTTCACGCTTCGTCCAAATGTGCGCCGCATGATCGAATCGAAAATATACATACCTGGGAATTTTTGTGCCTCACCTTTTAATATCCTTGCTTTTTCTCTCGCTTTTTCTTTTTTTCAGATGTTCTTTCAACAAAAAGACCGGCAAGTATGTAAGACTAAAATCAAGCAGTGCAATAAGCATCAACCATTTATCCGGTGAGAAAAAACCTGCCAGCAAGAAGAATACGAAAGGAACTCCCGGCACTCCGGAAACATGATACCCCCGCTTCCTGCTTTCAAGCGGTGCCCCAATATAAGTCGCGATCCAGCACAACAAACCAATCGCCCAAAGAACTCCGTCGACTATCCACATTGCTATTGGATAATGTTCATACAAACTGCTCATGTACTCCTCCCATTCTATTACCGAACCCCATAGGAATCTGTCCACAATAATTTGTATCCACTTCGAACCGCAACACTCTGTGATGCCAGATTCGTGACAGATGCACTGTAAAACGGAATTTTATTACGTTTCAATATTTCTACAGATAAATTATGAACAAGTAATTTCGCCAAACCTTGCCCACGATATGATTTCTTTACGTCAATCCCAACTTCCATAATCTCATTTGTCTCACGTGCTGCTCCAGCAACCGCAATGATTTCTCCATCTTTTTCGGCATATAAAACAATACCTGTGTTCGTATTTCCTTCTTCATCAAAAAATAACGAATTATCAAACCCCTTAAGCCCCCGAATTTTTTTTATATCCAAGCTTTCCAATATTTCAAACGCATATTCCTTGGGGTAGGTAAATGGAATCATCTGTTTTATATCTGGGACATACCGCAACGTTTGTCCATAAATCAGTTCACTTTCAAACAGCTCATCCCGATTTTTCCCTGCAAGCAATTTTTTAACATGCGCATACACATCTTCTGATAATGATATAATATTTGCATCGCCAATCCCCAATATTTTAATATATTTTTCTTTTTTTATCGGATTCATCACAAAGATTGTTTCGTCAGACTTTAATTGGTTAACCGTACATCCAACCGTCTCTGCAATATATTCATAAACGCAAGTTAATAATTTATTCTGGCTAATCATTTTCACTCCTACATCCATTCTCCTATCGGCAATATATCTCAATGATATTGGCCTTGATTTTCAATTTTATTTTGCCGATAGTTCCTCTGTATTTTTCCGCAACCACTTATAATCCGATTGCTTCGCCCGCTCCAGATACGCTTCTAATCTCGGTGAGTTGAGCTTCGCCAATACATGCAACGCCATGATTTTTTGATATTCATCTTCCGAAGAACCCGCCGGATATTTCCCACAATCCCAAAATTCAAACGCATAGCGTTCCGCACATTCCGGCTTTAATTCCACCATCGTCCAAAGTGCCATTCTGGAAGTATATTCATACTCCGATTTAATAAATGAAAATATAAGTTCCGGATCACAACCCTCGCAATCTCCAAGATGCTTCGCAAACTGCCACTCTGCATTCACATATTTTGATCCAATGCTCTTTTTTGCAAGCAATTCAAACCAGTCCCTGCACAACACCAGTTTCTCTTCTACAAGCTCCTCACACTCATTATCTCTGGCTATTACAAACAGCAATGCATGGATCCGCCCATTTTGTGAACTTTTTAATTTCTCGATATAGTTTTTCTTTATGATTCATAATTTCCTAATTCCACCGTATTATCCGCCATTTTTAATTCAGACGCAGCCACTTGTGCATTCTCCCTCTGCACCTTATCCATATATTTCGTTGTCGTCACCGCCTGAATACATGCAACTGCACAGACGATCGCCCAGAAGATTGCAAATACAATAATATTCTCAAGATTCAGGCGCTCTTTGCGCGTTTTGTCACATTCCACATCATCCCGGTACTTCTCTGTATTTCTCTGCCGCCACATAATTACCGCAAGAATAAGCCAGACGCTGTCCAGAACCAGACACACGGTGAACAGAAATGTACAGATATCCTTCATAAAATGCCCCTTCATAAAATGCCATTTGATCAGATACATCACATCCACCACCAGAAACAAGACAAAGAATGCGAAATACATCCACATCCCAATCCGGCTGTGCTTTGCAAAAAGCGAGCTTCCTGCCCCGCGCGTCTTCGGAAGATTGTTCAGATTATTCCCATATATTTTTTTATTATCCGGGATTTCGTAGCCGTAGGCCCGCAGACGGGCAAAATACAGCTTTGCAGCGAAAAGCACAACATAACACGGAAGTCCTACAAGCACACCTGTATAAACAGCCATGATATAGAACACCTCTGTACCGGGGATTTCGAGAAATGAAAAAACCAGACCGATAAGCAACAGCACCGTAAATATAAGTGCACAGTATTTCGCAGTTTTTGCAGTTATGTTGTCGAATTTTATTTTCATAGATCCGCACCTCTCTTCCTTGACACGATTATATGCTTTCTCCCCATTATTCAAGATCATTTGCGTCTTCCTTTTCTCGTTCCCACACCTCCCGCTTGACCTTTCCACTCCGGGCATTCATCACGCGCACCTGCATAGTCTTCTCATCCTTCCATGTCGCATATACACCGATTGGCTCATGGCAGCCCGCTTCCATCTCCCGGACTACGGCTCGCTCGGCACGCAGGCAGCCCTCTGTCTCCGTGTCACTGATCATGTGCGCCATACGATACGGAAGTGTTCCCTCGCACGCCTCGATTGCGATAATGCCTTGTCCGGCTGCCGGAAGCATCGCATCCACATCGAGATATTCATAGACAAGATCCGGTTCCTTCTCGATACCTAACCGTTCGATTCCCGCTGCCGCAAGGATGATTGCATCGTACAAGCCATCCCGCAATTTCTGTATGCGCGTCGTGACATTTCCACGAAGCTCCATACACGCTGCCTGCGGGTACAACTCCTTGATCTGACAGCGTCTGCGCAGGCTTCCGGTTCCCACGGTAAATGTATTCTTCGACTGGATATCCGTATCCGCACGATAGATCAGCACATCCTGCACGCAGGCACGCGGCAGAACGCCCGCGATGCCAAGTCCCTTCTTGCATGGATTCGGCATATCCTTCGCACTGTGTACCGCCAGATCGATCGTACCAGAAAGCAGCGCTTCCTCGATTTCCTCTACGAACACCGCCTTGCCACCAAAGGAGCTGATTGCCGCGTCTTTCTGCCTGTCCCCCTTCGTTGTCACGATTACTTTTTCAAACCGCACATCCGGGTAATTCTTCTTTAATTGTTCGATTACCATATCTGTCTGAACCTGCGCAAGCTTACTGCCGCGCGTCCCGATCCGGATTCTCTGTTCCTGCATTTTTGCCTCCACGATTGCTGCAAATTTTTGTTTTCTTGCCTGTTCATCCGGCTCCTTCATCAAAATTTCTTCCCGGATAGCTCCAAGCTCTTCCGCAATCTGACCATAATCTGCCCGTAAATTCTGCCGGATATCCTTTTTGATCTTCGAAGCAAGCATCGGACTGCTGCCACCAGTCGACACCGAAACAACGACCTCGCCCTGCTTGATGATCGCCGGAAAATAAAAATCACAGTCTTTCTTCACATCCACGACATTGACCAGTATATGATTGTTTCTGCAAAGCTCCGCATACCGGGAATTAAGCTCCGCATCATCGGTTGCCATGATCACGACATCCATGCCGGAAATGTCTGCCTCTGTGACTTCCCGCTTCCACACCCGGATTCGTTCCGGCTTTTTCTGGCAATTACCATCAATATTTTCTACTATGCCTGCTGTTTCATCTATTCGTTCCGTATCTGCGATAGCCAGCAGTTCCGCGCAGATCTCCGGTGCTACCACCGTTACACATGCGCCAAACTCACACATCTGTGCCGCCTTCCGCGCTGCAACTGCACCGCCGCCTACGATCAGACATTGTTTATCATCGAGTTGTATCATGAATGGAAAATACGCCATCTTCTATCCCCTTTAATACGTGATTTAAGTCCTGTGCATCCAGAACGTCTTTCAACTGGTACAAAAGCCACATCGCGGATTTCTCGCCAAGCTTCTCCGTGATGTCCTTCCTCGTCCCGACAAATGCACGAAATGCAAGCAGCTTCTGCATCTCGTCCACATGTTCTTCAATCAGTAATTCAATCTTCTTTGCCTCGGAAAGTTTCTTTCGGTTATTTTCCGTCGCAAGCGACTTGATATAGTCGAGATCTTTCACGACGCAGCTGGAAAGTCTTCCGATCTCTGCATCAATATCCCGTGGAATCGCAAGGTCTAAGAACAACTGTGGTTTTGTTTCCTTGCGTATTTCCGCTACCTTATCTGCAAGGAATGTATAATGCGGACTGTCTGTCACACTGATAATCACATCCGCCCAGTCCAGATATTCATATCGCCGGTCGTAATGCACCCATTGCACCCGCTCATGCGAGAAGATTTTCTGCAATGCCTGCTTATGCTTCCGGCTTGTTCCAACGATCTGTACTGTTTCGTCCGCGTCAAGCAGGTCCCGCATCACGATGCTTCCCATCTGCCCTGCCGCTCCAATGATGAGGACATGTTTTTCTTCTGAATCTTCACGTTGCCGATTGCTATCTGCTATCGTATCCATTTCATTTGAAGTTATGTTTTCCGTCGCATCTGTATCTTCATTCATATTCGTGTCTGCACGAAACTCCAACGCTGCCGTACATGCAAGCGTGCCAACCGATACCGGCAGACGTGTCATCTGCGATGTCTCAGCCACTTCCTTTGCAAGCCGCAGTGCCCCCTGAAACACCATATTCATCTCTGCATCGGTCTGCCCGCATTCTTTCGCTGCAAGATATGCCTGCTTGACCTGCCGGATGATTTCAACCTCTCCAAGCACGGCAGAATCCAGTCCGCAAACTACGCGGCACAGATGTGTCAGGCAGCTTTTTCCTTCATACCGCATAGCGGCACCCTTCAGTGCCTCAACCGGAAATTTCTTCGTGTCCGCAAACTGCTGTTCCAGCCATACAAAATCCGTGTCTGTGCCGCTCATATAGATCTCGCTTCGATTACATGTCATAAGTAAAACCAACCCGGCTTCCGGATATGTCTTTGCCACGGTGTCTGCCAGTTTAATCTGTTCCTCATCATTGCAGGCAAAGCACTCCCGCTTCGCCGCTGTTAAATTCTTATGTGTGATACTGATGCATATCATAGGTGCTTCTTCCTGTTAACTGTTTTTATTCATATACATACTACATATTATAATTGACATTCTTCTTTCAATCAACCTTAGAAATTGCTCTTGCTTCCGGTTCTGGGTCTTCTACTTGGTTTTCTATCTCCGAAACCCACGTCGTGGTTTTTTCAGCCCTTTTCCCGCTCGCTACGCCCACATCCTGTCAGCTTACCACGCAGAAACGGCAGGAATCCCCTTCCTGCCGCTCAAATAATCTTATTCGATTACAAGTTCTTCCCTGGTCACATTTTTTTCCTCGTCAATATGGAATGCGTTCAATACCGGGTTCTCTAAATCCATCAAAGAAAGGATCAGATAATTCACCTTGGAATCATATGCCAGACGCTTGTCCTCCTCGGACGGGCGTGATGGGGATTCCGGATGAGAATGGAAGTTGCCAAGCAGCTGGTATCCATTTGCACGCATATCCTTGACTGCGGCAAGCTGCTCCTTCGGATCCATCGAGAAATGCTCGTTGCTCGCATCGATATTCGTGAGCAGATACACCTTCTTGATATATCTCTTTCCATCTTCAACGACACCGCCGATCAATCCACAGGATTCATTTGGCAGCCCCTTCTTGCAATGCTCCAGAATCTTCTCATAATCTGCTTTTGTCATCACTAACATGGCTCTACCTACTTTCCGTCACACTCGACCTGTTCATAATCAATCAGCTTGTGAATCGTCGGATGGTCGCCACAGATTGCACATGTCTTATGGTTATCCGGAAGCTTGATCGTATGGAATTCCATCCTCAATGCATCAAAAGTCAGAAGCTTGCCTGTGAGCAGATCGCCGACGCCGATCAGGTACTTGATTGCTTCCATCGCCTGTAAGCTTCCGATGACACCTCCCATCGCACCGATGACGCCAGCCTGCTTACAGGTTGGAACTGCATCCTTTGGTGGTGGATTCTTGAATACACAACGATAGCAAGGGCCTTCTCCCGGCACATACGTCATAAGCTGGCCCTTGAAACGGATGATACCTGCATGGGAAAATGGCTTCTTCGCCATAACACAGGCATCATTGATCAGGAACTTCGCCGGGAAGTTATCGGTTCCATCAATGATGAAATCGTAATCCTTGATCAGATCCATGATATTTTCTGAGGTTACAAATTCACGGTATGTATTGACTGTGACGTCCGGGTTCATCGCATTCATTGTCTCTTTTGCGGATTTTACCTTTGCTTTGCCTACATCGGCAGTCCCATGAATGATCTGTCTCTGCAGATTTGAAAAGTCAACCTCATCGGCATCGACAATACCGATTGTACCAACGCCGGCTGCTGCCAGATACATTGCTGCAGGTGCGCCGAGACCTCCGGCACCGATGATCAGAACTTTGCCGTTCATCAGCTTCTTCTGTCCTTTTACACCGACTTCCTGCAGAATGATATGACGGCTGTAACGTTCCATCTGTTCATTCGTAAATGCCATTAAAATGCGCCTCCTCCCATGAAGTACAGGAACTCTACCGTATCTCCGTCCTTCAGTTCTGTCTTGTCAAATGCGTCGCTGTCAACAAAGTCATCGTTGACGGTAACTGTTACATAATCCGGATTCTCCACCTTCTCATCTACGATGAGCTTTGCGATGGTTGTTCCTGCTTCTACTTCCTTCTTAACGCCTGCCACTACAACTGTCATTTATTTATCCTCCTTTGTTCCAAACAATTATGAAGTTTTTAGCCTATCTATGAGTTGTATATAATTACTATTCTACGCAGACCCGCTCTCGCTCACTTCCACACGCAGTGGTACTAAATTCATGACAAACGAGTTTGCCATTCATTAAGTACCAGCGTGTTCCAATGGTCTGCTTTAGAATTAGTAATTATATACAACTCTATTTACCGAATTAAACTTCATAATTGTTTGTAATTAACTTTGTGTGTCTTACTCCAATATCATTTTGACTTTATTTTCCAGCTCCGGACGCTTTACCAGTCCGCGGATGCGGTCAACTTCCTTGCCATCCTTGAAGAAGAGTATCGTTGGGGATGCCATCACCTGATATTCCCCGGCAAGATCTGCGTCGAAATTCACATTGACCTTGACAACCTTGACCTGATCCTCGTAATCATCCTCGATTCCGCCAAGGATCGGTGATAACTGCTTACATGGGATGCAGCTGTCAGAATAAAACTCTACAATCACCGGAAGCTTCTCTTTCAGCACTTCCGCTTCAAACTCTGCGGTTCCTACTCGTTTTGCCATCGCTGCCTCCTACTCTTCGACCTTCTTCACGATCAGATCGTATGTGCCGTTCTCGTTGTCGATCAGCTTTAAAATCTGCTGTCCTTCTTCCTTGAAGCTTCGTGGTACATTCTGCACCGGCTCACCATCGTTCATGGTAACTGCAAGCACCTGACCAATCTCCAGTTCTTCCATCGCTACCTTTGCCTTTACAAATGTCATCGGGCAGACAACATCTGTGATATCAACTCTCTCATCAATCTCAAAATCACCCATTATAAGCCTCCTTTATAACTTCCTTAAATTTATCGATTCCAACACGCTCCAGTGTAAAACGGAAACGCTCACTTGGATTTGCGTAATCATCAAAAAACTGAATGGCTGCATCTGTCACACGGAATAACTGTTCCTCCGATGTAATAACCGGAAGGAAGGATTCTCCCTTGCAGATCTGATTTCCGAACAAACCACCAAAGGATACGAGATATCCGCTCTCGCCCTTCCATGCATCTGTCGGACACGCCTTGGCACATCTGCCACAGTAGTTACATTTGCTTGTATCAAGTGTCAGCTTGCCATCCTCGATTGTGATCGCATTCTCGCGGCACGCCTTCACACAGACACCACACATGATACAGCTTGGCTCATCGTAAGAAACAACACATGCGCCCTTGATTCCGACATCATTTTCCTCTGCCTTTAAGCAGTTGTTCTGACATCCGGTCACACCAAACTTAAACTTATGCGGCAATTCTCTCGCATAATACCTTGCGTCTAATTTCTTCGCAATGTCGTAGCTGTCGATATTTCCGCTCGGACAGATCTGATTTCCCTGACATGCAGTTACGGTACGCACACGCGGTCCACACACGCCCGGCTTACAGCCTCCCTTTGCGAGCTCTTCCTTTACTTCCTCGACATCATCAAGCTTGACAAATGGAATCTCCACACTCTGTCTTGATGTCAGATGGACATGTCCATCTCCATATTTTTCTGCTACTTCGGCAATCTTCTTCAGATTTTCCGCCGTCAGATTTCCTCCGACTACCTGTAAACGAAGCGAGAAGTTGTTCTTCTGCTTCTGTCTCATAAATCCACCTTTTTTTAATGCTGCATAATCAACTGCCATCTCTTTTCATCCTCCTGTTGGTAATGCATACCACGACGTCTAAGCGAGTGCCGCTTTGAAATCTTCGATCAGATCCTCGATATCCTCTATGCCCACACTGATTCGGATCAGATCGTCGAAGACGCCTGCATCTTCTTTTTCTTTTTCTGTGCTATGTGCATTCAGCGTTGACTCCGGATGAATGATCAACGTCTTCGTATCTCCGATATTCGATACGATCTTTGGAATACTCAGGTTGTTGATAACGGAAAATGCACGTTCCTTTGATCCTACACGAATCGTTAAGATTGCACCATATCCATTTGCAAGCACCTTATCTGCCACATCATGCCAAGGACTACAGGCTAACCCCGGATAGTTCACCGTAATATCCGGGTATGTATTCAAAAACTCTGCAAGTGCCTTTGCATTACTGCAGGCACGCTCCATCCTAAGTCCCAGCGTCTCCATTCCAATCAGATTGTAAAATGCCGTCTGCGGTGCCATACAGGCTCCCGTATTGCGGAACAACCCATTCCGAAGCTTTGCTGTATAAGCCATTTTACCAAATCGCGCGTATTCTGCAACCCCCGGATATTTCTCTTTGTTCCATTTGAACCGTCCGCTTTCTGTGATCACACCGCTGATCGCGTTGCTGTTACCATTGATATATTTCGATGTGGAATTGACAACGATGTCTGCGCCCTTCTCAATCGGCTTTACCAGATATGCCGTTGCCACGGTGTTATCCATCACAAGCGGCAGATCATGTCGATGTGCCAGCTCAGCAAGTGCCTCGATATCCACGACATCGAGCTTCGGATTGCCGATCGTCTCTGCGAATATCACACGCGTATTCTCATTGATGGCTGCCTCGACTGCATTCACATCGCTGATATCGACGAACACCGTCTTGATTCCAAATGCTTCAAAATCATGGAACACATCAATCGAACCACCATACAGGCTGGTCGATGCAACAATCTCCTGTCCGCATGTCACGATATTCAAAAGGGCATTTGTGATGGCTGCCATACCGGATGCACAGGCAACCGATGCAAGTCCGCCTTCAAGCGTCGTCATGCGTTCCTCAAAGGCAAAGATCGTCGGGTTGTTGATTCGCGTATACGAAAATCCGGTTGCCTTATTGTGAAACAGCTTCTCGTGCTGTTCTGCAGATGGCTGGTAAAAGGCACTTGACTGATACACAGGTGTGAGTGTCGCGCCGGTATTGACATCACCCATTTTATTTCCATGTAAAAGTGTCGTATTAAACCTCATAGGCGCCTCCTAGATATAATCTCTTCCTGCAACGATCGTACCCTCATATGCGGTTGCGGTTCTTATCTGCCTGCTTACCTCTTCTTCATTTGCATCGCCCTCAAATACGAGATCATAAGTTCCGGTAAGTGTCTTGTCCTGTTTCTCATTTACAAGCAGCAATACGACAAGTCCGGCACGGTGCAGATGCTTCACAACGGTCTCAATCGCCTCGCCATCGGCTGGCGCGTACAGGTATGTGTGACGTCCTTCAATGCTCAGTGCCTTCTCCACTTCCTCAACATACGCACGGTTGATTGTCTTTCCTTCCACAAACTTCACTGTAATTGCCTTCTGGCTCTTTATGGCAGCTCTTGTATTTCTGTCGACTCTGCCCTCATATAATCCTGTTTCTTCGGTGTGTACCTGCTCTACGACACCGCAGGCAGAAGTCATATTTGTAACACGGTCGATCAGGATGAACTCGCCCAGTGTCTTATGATTCTTAAATTCATCGACCACGATCTTATCTGCCAGAGAGATCTTGCAGACCGCAATCTCATTTTTACTCAGGCTGCTAACCTTCTTTTTCTCACCAGTGTTGACATCAATGGCATATTCGATATCCGTCACAGCACCAAGGATCATCTTCGTGCCAAGCTTAAAGAAGAAGTTCTTGCCATTTTGCAGCTCCTCGTCGTCCATCCACAACAGCGTTGCTGTAATGGAAGAAGCAACCTTCGCACCGGATGCAACTGACAGAACGCATCCTCTTGATACATCCACCTCACGGTCAAGCTGGATGGTAACCGGCTGTCCCTTCGCTGCGGATTCACTGTCCTTATCTCCGATGTAAATGCTCTTTACCTTCGCTGTCTCGTTGCTTGGAAGTGTTGTGATCTCGTCACCCACATGTATGCTTCCATGCTCGATTTGTCCCTGGAATCCACGGAATGTATGGTCCGGACGGCACACACGCTGTACCGGCATGTAGAATCCCTGCTCGCTGTCGTCCTCTGCAATATCAATATCCTCAAGGTACGGAAGCAATGCCTTGCCTGTGTACCAAGGAATATTTTCTGACTTTGTTGTAACATTATCGCCCTCGGTTGCGGAAACCGGAATGATCGTTACATTTGGAAGTGACAGCTCTTTTGTAAGCTCCGCAATCTGCTTCTCGATCTCACGGAAACGTGTCTCATCGTAACCGACAAGATCCATCTTATTGACTGCAAATACGAAGTACCGGATACCCATCAATGCACAAATTCGTGCATGTCGTCTTGTCTGGACGAGCACGCCCTGCTTGGCATCCACCAAGATTACGGCAAGATCTGCAAAGGATGCTCCGACTGCCATGTTTCTTGTGTACTCCTCATGTCCCGGTGTATCTGCCACGATAAAGCTTCGCTTGTCTGTTGTAAAATACCGGTAGGCAACGTCGATCGTGATACCCTGCTCACGCTCTGCCATCAGTCCGTCCAACAGAAGGGAGTAATCGATCGCACCGCCGCGGCTTCCGACCTTACTGTCTAATTCAAGTGCCTTTTCCTGATCTGCGTAAAGCAGCTTGGAATCATATAAGATATGTCCGATCAATGTGGATTTTCCATCGTCCACACTACCGCAAGTGATAAATTTTAATAATCCGCTCATCTTAGAAATATCCCTCCCGTTTTCTTCGTTCCATGCTTCCGGCTGCCTCGTTGTCGATAACACGCGTTGTACGCTCGGAAGAAACTGCTGAAAGTGTTTCCTCTATAATTGCATCCAATGTATCTGCGGTTGACTCGCATCCACCGGTCAGCGGGTAACATCCAAGTGTACGGAAACGCACGCTCTTGTACTCGATCTTCTCGCCCGGCAGAAGCTTCATACGATCATCATCTACCATGATGATATTTCCATCCCGGTATACGACCGGCCTCACCTTTGCAAAATACAGTGATGGGATCTCGATGTTCTCACGCTTGATATACTGCCAGATGTCCTTCTCTGTCCAGTTCGAAAGTGGGAATACACGAACTTCCTCTTTCTTCTTGATCTTGGAATTGTAAAGCTTCCACATCTCCGGTCTCTGGTTCTTCGGGTCCCATGCGTGATGCTCATTTCTAAAGGAGAAGATACGCTCTTTGGCTCTTGATTTCTCCTCGTCTCTTCTGCCGCCACCAAAGGCTGCGGTAAATCCGTATTTGTCAAGTGCCTGCTTCAACGCCTGTGTCTTCATGATGTCTGTGTAAGCACTGCCATGATCAAATGGATTGATGCCCTGCTTTACGCCTTCCTCGTTGATATACTCGATCATCTCGATTCCGAGCTTCTTCGCCATGTAATCGCGGAACTCGATCATCTCCTTGAACTTCCATGTCGTGTTGACATGCAGGAACGGAAATGGTGGCTTCTCCGGGTAAAATGCTTTCATCGCCAGATGCAGCATAACGGAGCTGTCCTTTCCGATGGAATAAAGCATAACCGGCTTCTCACACTCGGCTGCCACTTCTCTGATAATGTAAATCGCTTCTGCTTCCAATTCATCCAGATGTGATAACTGTCCCATCCTCTTGTACCTTCCTTTCGATCTAATACTTGTTCGATTCCTTCTGATTGATCACAACCTGTTCGGTTGTGCCATCCCGTTTCTCGATGTTCCAATAAAGTTTGCCGTCCTCTGCATTCACGGTCATCTTACTTCCCATGCCGCCGATGTCTGCGCCAAGGTATAAGGCGATCGCACCGAACTTACATTCCTTGATGCATGAAGAACAGCCCCAGCAGTCTTTCGGGTAGCGCATGCATGCGGTTCCATCCGGATTCTTACCGATCAGGCTGCCCGGACAGACAGCTGCACATTTGCCACATTTCTTACATTTTTCTTTATCAATGAAGATGCTCATAAGCTTCCTCCCTTCCTACTAAGTCACGGAAGATGATTTTAATCTCGCCGTCCTCGTATCTGGAGTTTACATATTTTAACCACGCATCGCTCTTCTCCGGATAATCCAGATTCTCTGCGAAGCTGTGCCAGCGTGTCTCTTTTCTTGCCTCAAGATGCGCAATCACGGATAAGCATACAACCAATCGCTCCCTCAGCTCATAGACAAACATCAACTCGTGCATGTCGTCCGCCTTCACATCTGGCAGAAGCTCCTGCAGCTGCTTGATCTTCTGCTTTGCCAGCTCTAACTGCTTCGCGTTGAACTGGTAATGGGTGGAGATTCCGCCTGCATAATTATCCATGACCTTCTGCATTGCTTCCTCAAGTGCCTCTGTTGTAAACATCCCGGATGGATTGTTCAGGTAATGGCTGTATTCGGTGATCTTATCATCCACAACCGTCTGAAGTTTTGCATCAAGTGTCTCAACTTCAGATCTCTCATCCGAAGCACTTTCCTGCTCGTCGAGCATCTGCACGATATGCTTCGCCGCGATCTCGCCCTCGACCATCGCGCCTGTCACATATTTCTGCGGGCAGCCACCTGCCACATCCCCGGCTGCATATAATCCGTTGATTGTCGTCTGGCGGTTCGTGTCAACCCAGTAGCCACTCG
>ENA-OOWH01001212-OOWH01001212.1-human-gut-metagenome-genome-assembly--contig:-NODE-1212-length-16469-cov-2.357073_pt1 | contig 16469 bp, 17 predicted proteins | sample MGYA00241576_ERZ501321 | MGnify/ENA primary metagenome ERZ501321 (study PRJEB25962, sample SAMEA2042733) | human gut metagenome | biome: human gut; feature: human-associated habitat; material: faeces... | reverse complement strand
TATTAATTTTTAATATATTATTTATATCTATTTTATTCATTATCTCTATAATTTTCTTCTTCATTTATTAATTCAACTAAATCATTATATGCATTTTTTGCTTTATCATCATTATATTTTTTATCTGTATATCTCTTTATTATCCATATATGTGCTGCACCTTTTGTTTCCTTTACATTTAATTTCAAATTCTTTTCTTTTGCTAATTTTTCAAATATATGTACATCTGGATTTAATATATCATATGTTCCCGTATATATTATTACATCCTCTAGCTTGTCCAGTGGTCCATTAATTGGACTTACTAAATATTTGTCCATGTCTTTACCTCCAGAATATGCTACACCAGCAATAGTAAGAACTTTTTTATTCAACATTTTATCATTTTTTTGTACAATTTCTATTTTAGGATTTTTCATTGTAACATCAAGCCAAGGTGATATAAGTATTAATTTATTAGGTTGATTTAAGTTTTCTCTTCCCGCTTCTTGTGCTAATGCTAATGCTATTCCTCCACCTGCTGAATCTCCCATTAAAATAAAGTTTTCTTTTTTTACCTTTTTAGTAACTTCTCTATATAATGGCAAAACCATACCAAATACATCTGTATATTTATATTGAGGAGTTAAAGGATAATCTGGTACAATAATAGTTGCTCCAGTATCCTTTATTAAATCTCTAAAAAAACTCCAATGCTCTCTATTCTCCTACATATGAGCCTCCATGTAAATACATTATTACCTTGCCAGAACGATTTTCTTCTTCATCCGGTTTTATAGTAAATACTTGCCTATGTTGATATTCATATTCTTTTAAATTATAATTTCTAGATAAAGATTTAGGAGGTCTTGATTGTATATTTCCTGTAAATAAATATACTAATGCCAGCATTGTAAGTACAATTAATAATATAAGAATAATTAACATTAAATTTACAAATCCCATTATTTCCTCCTTTACTAAATTTAATTTCACATTTTATTTACAAATGAAATCTCTTTTTCATTTCTTCATTTACTTCCTTTTTAAATAAAATAATTGTAATAAACAATGTAATAATCGCTATAGGTGTAGCAATTATTGTTAAAATATTCATTGGTACCAATCCAATTAAACATAGAACCCCTGGTATCATACTCCATATAAATATAATTAATTGATAAATAATATATCTTGTATATATCTTAAAAGTACACATTAATAGAATCAACATAGTAACATTTGCAGTAATAATGCTTATTGGAATTGCTATTGTAAATGACCATCCTCTATATCCTATTATCCAATCTAGTGCTACACAAAGTATGTCTATTAAAATAACCTGTAACATTACTCTTGAGGCTATATTTACATTTTTCTTTATAGAATTCATAACAGTTATCCATGTATAAATAACGCCTGCAATAACCAAAAGAGACCATTTAAAATGCCTTGTTACAAAAATATTTACTATTACTGATGTTATACTTATAACAAGTGAAATTATTGTCATAATTAGCATTATTTTATTGCTTGTACTTATATTCATTATTTTAGGATATAATTTGCTTCCCTTGTTTTCACATACTTCATTAGTTTCTATTTCTAATGTTGTATTTTCATTTTCTAAATATTCAAAAAACTTCTTCTCAACCCCAGAATTCTTTAATATTGATGTAATTGTAAAAATTATGTTATCTTTATAAGACATAGTCGAACACTTTATCTTTTCTCCTCTATCTGGAGCTATCAAAAATAAAAAATTATCTATATATTTTTGATATTCTGGAAGTACATTAACTTTTCCAATATTAGAAAGAGTTGTTGTACTATATTTTCTTATTTCTATATAACTAATTTTTACAATTGGCTTTTTTAAAAATAATGGTATAAGTTTTACCCCTATGTTATTGCCTAACTTTATATTTTTCATCATTGTCCTTGCAATTTCTGTTTTGTCTAATTTCTGCTTAAAATCATCATGCACAAATTTTAATATTTCATCGAAACTAAGCAAATTAGTTTCTTTGGCACTTGCATTAATACTTATATATGAAAAGAAGTTAGTTATTGTTGTTGATTCAAAATATTTTTTTAAATTAACAGGTATACATATTTTTATTGGTCTTTTTAGTTTTTTATTTTTATTCTTTTCTATATATTCTTGATAAATTGCATAAATTAAAACTGCTGTAAAATATTGTGTTACAGTTACTTTTAACTTTCTACATCTTTTTATTATTTGTTTTAAATTTATAAAACCATGTACAACACCTATACCATAAAGAGGAATTCTTCTGCCATGTAAAATATAGGCTTTTTCTCCTCCTTTTGGTAATTTTAAATGTTTTTGATAATTTTTAATATAACTATCTTCTGTATTTTTATCATTAACCTCTATATTTTGTTTAATTTCCATTTCAGGAATATTTTTAGTTTCTTCTGGATGTGCTAAATCTATATAGTTATATGCAATTGCTTTTATAAATTCTATACTACTGCTGCCATCTGTTAAAGAATGAAACGTATCTACATTAATTTTATTTTTATAATAAGTTACTTTAAATAAGTATCCATTATTTGTATTTTTATCTATATATTTGCAAGGATAATTCTTTTCTTCATCTACTAGAACTTCTTTTGTGTTTTCTTCTAAATAATACCAAAAAAATCCTCTTTTTAGGCATACTTTAAAAGAAGTAAAACTCTCCAAAGTCTTATCTACTGCTTTTTTTAGCAAATCATGTTTAATTTCTTCTGTTAATAACACTGACATCCTATATACTGCACTAAAATTTTTATCTGAATCTATTGGAAATATTTTTGCAGAGTTATCAAGCTTTCTCCACTTTGTCATCTACACTATTCCTTTCTTTTTTACTTATAATATATTATCATAAAGTTATGTTTGTGTAAATGATTGAATCATCATAAACAATAGAAACACATATATAATATTAATTTACTATCTCAATTGCATCTTTTTTCTCTAATCCTTCTAAATTATAATAGCTCTCTGGTATTTCTCCTGCAATTATTCCTTCTACTAGAAGTACTTGATTCTTTATTTCCTCACTTATTACATTAACAGGTGTAAGTATGCTTACTTTACACACTACATCTAAATATATTCTATGTAATGTTTGGTTTATTCCTTGTGATGTAAATTCAGATTTTAAATCTGTTTCAACTGTTCCATCTAACTGTATCTTTATGTTTATGTTAGGCCCCATTCCAGAAAAAATTTTACTTCCAAAAAAGCTTCCCAATTTTATATTAAAGTTGTTGTTTTCACTTTTCTCCAATTCTTCCTGTATTTTTATTGGTATGTCTGATATAATTTCATTTACCGAAATTATATTTGTTCCTATCATTTTTATATTTCCATTTTCATCTTTTATTACATTTATTAAATCTTCATATGTATATTTTGCCATTACTAAAGTTGCTTGTTCATTTGATATTTTTGTTGCAATAGATTTTGCAACTGTTTTACATTTTTCTTCTATTATTGGATTTATACTAAGCAATACTGCTCTTACTATAGTAATTGCAATAACAAGTATTAATAAAATTTTTATAATTTTTCTTTTGTTTCTATCCTCTGTTATCTTTGGTAATTTAATTCTATGTCTTGTATAAATTTTTGTATCATTTTTAACCATTATACCTTGGAATAAATAGCTGCTGACCTACAGAAATGTTATCTACTTGTTCTATATTGTTTACTTCTGCTATTGCAGAAACAGTGCTTCCAAACTTCTTAGCTATTTTCCATAAACTATCTCCTGGTTTTACAAAGTAAATTACCATACTATATTTATAAATATTTTTATTTTCATCATTATTTTTGTAATATTGAGAAAGTGGACTTAACTTTATTCCTTTACTGTAGGCGTTGTTAATAATGTCTTTTTCTGCTTTTTCACTTTTTATTTTCATTAAAAAATGAACACCGGTAGTTTCATTATAAATTTCAATCTTATTATTTAGACTGCTTGTTTGGAAAGCATTTAAGATTGTATTTTGTTTTTTTAAATAATAATTTCTTAAACGATTAATATGTCTTTCAAAATGCCCGTTTTCAATAAATCTAGAAAGTGTATATTGTTCAAAATTTGAAACGGTACATGAATAAAATGAAAGACGTTTATAATATTCATCAGCTAATGATTCTGGTAATACCATATAGGACATACGGATGGTTGATGATAGAGTTTTAGTAAAGGTATTCATGTAGATGACTTTATCGGAAACATCGATACTTTGTAGGGTAGGAATTGGTTTTCCTCCTAATCTTAATTCACTATCATAATCATCTTCAATAATATAATGTTTTTCAATTTTATTTGCCCAACCTAAAAGTTCATATCTTCTTGAAATTGGCACAACAATACCTGTAGGAAAATGATGAGATGGGGAGATGTGTATTACATCAATTTTCTTTTCTTCTAATTCATTTGGATCAATTCCATATTCATCCATATCCACATATTCAAAATCAACATTCATACTTTTATAAATTTGCGCAGTTTTTGGATAACCAGGATTTTCTAAGCCATATTTAACATCGTTTCCTAAAAGTTGAATAATCAAACTATATAGATATTCTGTACCTGCACCAATAATGATTTGTTCGGGTTTAACATTCATATCTCTAAAATCTTTTAAGAAATTCGCAATGTTTTTTCTTAGTTCAGGAATTCCTCCACAAGGTGAGTTGATCATTAACTCTTCTTGATTATCTCTTAGTACTTCTTTCATGGTCTTGATCCAGGTAGTAAAGGGAAAGATATCACTTTCAGTTTGATTACTAGAAAAATCAGCTAAGTAGTGATTGTGACCACTTGTTAAAATCACTTTCTCTTTATTCATTTGTTTTTTAGAAGGAATATTTTTTAGATCAGTGACATAAAAACCTTTTTTTGGTAATGAATAAATAAATCCTTCTGACATAAGTAAACTATAGGCATTTTCAACAGTAATGATACTTACCCCAAGATTTTTTGAAAAAGGTCTTTTAGATGGTAGTCTTTCTCCTGGTTTTATATTTCCTAAAACAATATCCTTTTTTATACATTTATAAAGATATTCATAAAGAGAATCTGACCCTATATTTGTAAGATTATATGTTAACATAATTGATTTCTCCTTAAACTGACCTTATTGAATATATTTAAATTGAATATTTTAATATGTTCACATTTAAGTATAATAAAAGCCATAACAAAAGTAAACAGGGAGATCAAAAAATGGCAAATGAAAGATATGCATTAAATAAACAATTAGCACAAATGTTAAAAGGTGGTGTTATTATGGATGTAACAACACCTGAACAAGCAAAAATCGCAGAAGAAGCTGGAGCATGTGCTGTTATGGCACTTGAAAGAATTCCTGCAGATATTCGTGCAGCAGGGGGAGTTGCAAGAATGTCTGATCCAAAAATGATTCAAGAAATTCAAGCAGCAGTAAGTATTCCAGTTATGGCAAAATGTCGTATTGGACACTTTGTAGAAGCACAGCTTTTACAAGCAATTGAAATTGATTATATTGATGAAAGTGAAGTTTTATCACCAGCTGATGATGTTTATCATGTCAACAAAAGAGAATTTGAAGTACCATTTGTTTGTGGAGCTAAAGATTTAGGAGAAGCACTTCGTCGTATCAATGAAGGGGCAAGCATGATTCGTACAAAAGGAGAACCAGGAACAGGAGATATCGTTCAAGCCGTTCGTCATATGAGAATGATGAATAAACAAATTGCCCAAATTTCGGCTCTTCGAAAAGATGAACTTTTCGAAGTTGCAAAACAATTACAAGTACCATATGAACTTGTAGAATATGTTCACAATCATAAAAAATTACCAGTTGTTAACTTTGCTGCTGGTGGAGTTGCAACACCTGCAGATGCCGCATTAATGATGCAATTAGGAGCAGAAGGAGTCTTTGTTGGTTCAGGAATCTTTAAATCAGGAAATCCTAAAAAACGTGCAGCAGCAATCGTTAAAGCTGTCACAAATTATACGGATGCTAAATTGATTGCAAAATTATCTGAAGATTTAGGGGAAGCAATGGTTGGTATTAATGAACAAGAAATTGAAATTTTAATGGCTGAAAGAGGTAAATAATGAAAATTGCGGTTCTTGCTTTACAAGGAGCTTTTATTGAACATGAAAAAAAGTTAGAACAATTAGGAGCGACTTGTATCGAATTAAGACAAAAAAGTGATCTTGATCAAGATTTTGATGGACTCGTATTACCTGGAGGCGAAAGTACGGTTCAAGGAAAGCTTTTAAAAGAATTAGATATGTTTGATGATTTACAAAAACGTATTCAAGATGGCTTACCAACACTTGCTACATGCTCAGGACTTATTTTATTAGCTGATAGAATTGTTAATCAGGATCAAACTTACTTTTCTACAATACCTATGACGATTAAAAGAAATGCTTATGGTAGACAACTAGGAAGTTTTCATATTATTGAAGAAATGAAAGGATTAGGAAAAGTACCTATGACTTTTATTCGCGCACCTTATATTGAAAGTGTACAAGAAGGCGTTGATATTCTTTCTAAAGTAAATGACCATATTATCGCTGTTCAATATAAAAATCAACTAGCACTTGCTTTTCATCCTGAACTTGATGAAGATGATTCTATACATCAATATTTTATAAATATGATTAAAAAGTCTACGAGGTAGGCTTTTTTCTTATATAATAAAAAAGAGGTGAATAAAATGGATCATCATCTAGAAATTGTTAAAACAAATATTAAATATCCTATTGTTTTTTATAATCATCAATTTAATAAAAGTCGACCAGTAAGTTCCCACTATCATCAAGATATTGAAGTTGTATATGTCGTTTCAGGAAAAGTAGAAGCATGTATTGATGGAAAGAAAGAAATATTTTATCAAGGGGAAATGTTTATTATTAACTCACATAGTGTACATCAATTCAATTTTCCTGAATTTACACATTTATATACATATTTGTTGTCAGTTGATGTCTTTAAAGAATTTCAAATTCAATCTTATTTCTTTAAATTAAAAGCTCCATCAAACAAAGAATGGTTTAAACCTTGGTTAGAAATGAAATATATTCACCATCTTTTACCAATAGAACAACATATTTTAATGTATCAACTTTATCAAAAACTCATACAGGATTGTTTATTAGATAAAAAACAAGAAGAAAACACAAAAGAAATTTATAAAATAATAGAAGAGATAGAAAAAAGATATAACCAAGATTTAACACTTGAAATTATAGCTGAACAATTTCACTTTCATCCTAATTCACTGACCCGCTATTTTAAAAAACAAACAGGAACAACTTTTTATCAATATCTACAAAAAATAAGATTAAAACATGCTTATTATGATTTAATACATACTAACATGAAAATCATTGATATTGCTTTAAATCATGGATTTAAAAATGTAAAATCATTTGAAAATGTTTTTAAAAAAGAATATCATACAACACCAACAAAATATCGAAAAGTTAATAATTGACTATAAATTGTTAAAAAAGGCAATGAATTTCCTTTATAAAAAGAGAATAATAAAAGTAGGAGGAATCAATATGGAATGGTGGAAAAAGAGTGTTGTTTATCAAATTTATGTAAAAAGCTTTCAAGATAGTAATAATGATGGTGTGGGAGATCTACAAGGTATTATTTCAAGACTTGATTATTTAAAAACATTAGGTGTTGATGTATTATGGTTAACCCCTATTTTTAAATCTCCAAATGATGATAATGGCTATGATATTTCTGATTATAGAAGTATTCAAAGTGAATTTGGAACAATGAGTGATTTTGAGGAATTATTAGATAAAGCGCATCAAAAAGATATCAAAATTATTCTTGATTTAGTTTTTAATCATACAAGTGATGAACATTTTTGGTTTCAAGAAAGTAAAAAATCTAAAAATAATCCTTATCGAGATTATTATATTTGGAAAGAAGGAAATGAGGGAGATGTTCCAAATAATTGGACAAGCTGCTTTCAAGGCTCAGCTTGGGAACTTGATGAAAAGACAAATGAGTATTATTTGCATTTATTTTCTAAAAAACAACCTGATTTAAATTGGCAAAATCCTAAGGTAAGACAAGAATGTATTGATATTATGAATTACTGGGTAGATAAAGGTGTTGATGGTTTTCGTTTAGATGTCATTAATCTTATTAGTAAGGATGAAAGTCAATACTATGTAGACAGTACTATTAAAGGTCATCAAGTATGTGCAAATGGACCACATATTCATGAATATATTCAAGAAATGAATCAAAAAGTATTTTCTAGAAAAGAACTTTTAACAGTAGGAGAAACCCCTGCTGTAACAATCGAGGATGCTAAAAAATATGCTCCTTTAGATAATAAAGAATTAAGCATGGTCTTTCAGTTTGAACTAATGAATGTTGATGGTGCAGAAGTTAATAAATGGACAGATCAAAGATTTTCTTTAAAAGATTTAAAACAAATTATGTCGAGATGGCAAGTAGGAATGTATCAACAGGCTTGGAATTCTTTGTTCTGGAATAATCATGATCAACCACGATGTGTTTCAAGATTTGGTGATACTTCTTCTCCTTTGTGTCACGAAAAATCAGCAAAAATGTTGGCGATATGTTTACATATGATGCAAGGGACACCTTATATTTATCAAGGGGAAGAATTGGGGATGACAAATGTACCTTTTAATTCACTTGATGATTATCGAGATATTGAAACATTCAATAGCTACAAACAACTTGTAGAAATAGAAAAATCGGTAAGTCATGAAGATATGTTACGCTATATGAGAAAATCAAGTAGAGATAATGCTAGAACACCAATGCAATGGAACAAAGGTAAAAATGCGGGATTTAGTAATCAAACACCATGGATCATGGTCAATCCAAATTATCTAACAATCAATGCAGAAGATGAAATCAATAATTCAAATTCAATTTTTTATACTTATCAAAAACTTATACAATTAAGGAAGACATATGAAATTATAATTTTAGGAAAATATGAATTAATAATGAAGGATGATGAAAATATTTTTGCATACAAACGCCTTTATAAAGATGAAGAAATGATAGTTTATTGTAATTTTAGTAATCACGAAGTTGGTTATGATCCCTCTATTCTAAATGATGAAAAAATATTAATTAAAAACTATGAAAAGCATCAAAAGGGAACTCTTAAACCTTATGAAAGTATTGTTTTCTATCAAAAAAGCAGAGCTTAGGCTCTGCTTTTACATTAAATATGATATTCCATAGGATAAGTTAAATAATCTAAACGATCTAATTCATCAACTGTAACTACACCAGCAGGTGCAACTAAAACAGTTGGAATACGATTGACAATTGTTGCACACGTATGTTCAACCGTTGCAGGTTTTACAACATGAAACTCTGTATCTGGTTCACCTGTAATTTTCCAATCACACATATCACCATCTTCTTCACCATAGACTTTACCAATACATTGTGTTTCAATAATAGGTCCTTGGAAAGTTTCTGTTGTTACAACAGCAGCCATTCCAATACAGTTTCCTTTTGGAATTGTTTCACCTAAAGTTGATGAATATAAGTCTGTTTCATGGAAATAAGGAACACATTTTTGTGTTTGAGATTTAATTGTCCATCCCATGCGTGCTGCTAAGGCTTCATTTGAATTCCATACATATGAAGGTTCTAATACTTCAGGATGGGCAATACTTGCTTCAAATTCTTCAGGAGTTAAACCAACACCATGAGCTTTGGCAAGAGCTAATCCATAATCTTCAACATTATAACTTACAGCACCTTCAATCTTTTTAATAGAATGACATCCACCGGCTACTAAACCAACCATATTTACCCAGAAGACATCTTCCATACCACTACCAACAAAAGTACATCCATTTTCTTTTGCAATAACATCTAATTGATTTGTACGAACTGGATCTGTTGTCCAACTATATGTTGCTTCTTCACATGTAGAAATAACACTAATTCCTCTTGACAAACATTTTACATAATGATCGAAGCAATCACTGACTAAACTAAATAAAGTAACAACGGCAATATCAGGATCTGTTTCATCTAAAACTTTATCCGCTTGATCAGAAATGCATACTCCTGTTTTAACACCAAGTTCTGCAAAATCACCAATATCCATTCCTACAATTGCGGGATTTGTATCGATAGCACCAACAATCATAGCTCCATTTTCATAAAGATAACGGATGATGTATTTTGCCATCTTTCCACAACCATATTGTACAACTTTAATCTTTTCCATAATTCATGCCTCCTATTTCTTTCACTTACATCATAGACTCTTATCCAGGAAGAGAGTCAACTATTTTTAAAAAGAAACAGGAACTTGTAATCTTAAAAACATGGAACGTTCATGATGATCAAAAATACTGAGTTCACTTAAGACTTCACAAATATAATCCCCACATATTGTAAGATGATTCATCTTACAATAATCAAGAAGACGTTTGGCATAATTGATTTCTTGATGAAAATCATCAAGATAAATACAAGCATACATTCCATTTTCAATCACTTGTATTTCTTTTTCAGGAAAATGATCATCCACAAAAACAAAAATACGATCTGAAATAAACTCTTGTTTTAAAAATCGTTCTTTATTAAGAAAAGTTCCCGCATTACAATAATAAATTTGGGGATAATGATGTGCAATCAAATCATTTTTTAATTGGGTTAAAAGATATTCATAAACATTTAAATCATGTTCATAGAAATTAATATTAGTATGCATGACATAGATCCTTCTTCGATCAATATATTCTAAAGTAATTGTCCCGCTTGGGGGTGATTTACGATATCTTTCCAAACTATAAATCGTTCTTGAAATAGCATCTTTAGTTCTTTGTAAATCATTGATTTGTATAGAAAGTTGTTGCTTTTTTTTAATTAGAATTGCTTCAATTAAATTAATATCTTCTTTATCAAGAAGTTCCTTAATTTCTTTAAGATTCATTTGCAGTTCTTTCATATATTGAATCAAATCCAAACGTGCATTTTGTTTAATATCATAATAGCGATAATTTGTCTCAGGATTAACATAAACAGGCTTCAATAAATCAAGTTCATCATACAACCTTAATGTTGTTACCGTGATATGATTTATTTTGGCCATTTCACCAATACTTAAATAATCATTATTCATAGTATTCACCTCAAATTCATTATATCAAACTCTCATGTTACATAAGAGTTATTTTAATAATTTAGGTAAAAATAGACAAATAATCTTATATTTATAAGAGATTTCCTTTTTTACAAAAGATTATGTACAATAGAGATAGTTTTAATCTTAAGAAAATCTTTAGAAATATAAAAAGAAAATATTTATAAATCATCTCTATACTTTAAGGCAAGAGGTGAGGAAGATGGAAAGAATAAACAAAATCATTTTAATAAGCTGTGTATATGCAGGTTATATATGTATTAGTTTTGCATTGTTTTCAATGCTTAGATAAGGAGTTAAAAAGGGAATGGAAAAATATCATGTATTAGTTGTCGAAGATGACAATGAAATTGCCAATGCAATTAAAATTTATTTACAAAATCAAGGATACGATGTGTATGTTGGAAATGATGGCCTTGAAGGTTTAGAAATTGTGGAAAAAGAAACAATTCATCTTGCCATTGTTGATATTATGATGCCACGTATGGATGGTCTAACAATGGTCGCAAAGTTAAGGGAAAAATATGATTTTCCAGTGATTTTTCTTTCAGCGAAATCAGAAGATATTGATAAAATCATGGGACTTAATTTAGGTGGTGATGATTATGTTACCAAACCATTTGTACCGATGGAATTGATGGCACGTGTTCGTTCCCATCTAAGACGTTATGGACGTTATTTAGATGCGACAGCACCCAAAGAAAGTGATTCTATTTATCTTTGTGGTGGTCTTGAACTGAATGTAGATACTAAAACTGTTTCAGTTGATGGCAAAAAGGTAAAAGTAACACCAATCGAATTTAAAATCTTAGAATTATTAATGAAAAATGCAGGAAAAGTTTTTTCTGCTGATGATATCTATGAACGTGTTTGGAATGAAGAAGCCATTAATAGTGAAACAGTGATGGTTCATGTTCGTAATCTAAGAGAAAAAATAGAAATTAATCCTAAAAAACCACAATATTTAAAAGTTGTTTGGGGTGTTGGATATAAAATTGATAAACAATAGGAGGAAACATGAAAAATAAAAACAGATTACTTAAAATACTTTTATTTTCTGTATTGATTATTGCTTCATTAGTCACTTATTTAAGTTATGGTGTAAAAGAAAAAATGACTTCGACTAAACTTGATTTTGATAATAATCGAAGTAGAATTACCGAAATACTTACAAGTAAAAGTATTTTATTAGATATGAAAATACAAAGAAGAAAAGGAAATTATGATTTACTTCATTATTATGTTAAAGGTGATGATATTGATCAACTAAATGTTTATGATGATTATTCTTTAAAAGATGTTTTTACTGATTATATTTATAATTTAGAAGATGAAAATAATCATGAAACAAAAGGAATCAAATATTATGTTTATGATAAAACGGATGAAAAAATCTTTTTCACAAATTCTAAAAAGAATTTAAAAAAAGCATTTGAAACTCAAGATAAAAAAATATTAAATGACTATCAATGGTATGCAACCATTGATTATGATGAAAATGGAAATATTTCTCTTGAAGGAAATCAAACAAGTGATTGGGAGGGTGCCTTCTATAATACATCCTTTGATCAACTTTTTAAGAATAATTATTTAGATGAAGGTTATAGTGATATTATTAATCAAATAACCATCAATAATCCAACAAACATTAAAGTATTAATTGCGATTCCTAAAAAATTACCAACAAATTGTTATTTAGAAGAATTATGTTCTAAACAAGGCTCCATTTCTGATGTTTTAATAACCTATGTCTTTATTATTGTTGCAGCTCTTGTCATTTTTATGTTATTTGTGCCAGTAAGAAAATTGATTGAAATTGAACCTTTTAAAACAGTTGTTAAAGTTAAATTATTCTTTATGTTCTTTATTTATATTATTTTAATTGCAATGTGGCTTGCTGTCATGACAGAAGTATTAAGGGCTTCTTGGCAAGGAACATTTGCTTGGATGCTAAGAGAAAGAGGAATGGCTGGTGCCGGTGTTGCGATTGAACCGATTATCAATGTAGCTGGTTGGTTTGTTTTCTATGCCATGATTATGTATTTTATCTTTTATATCAAATCTATTCTTGTTTTTGGTAAAGACTTTATTAAAGAACATACGCTTGTTTGTAGTGCTTATCACTATTTTAAAGATGAAATTAAAAGCTTAACACAATTTGATTTAAAGAATCAAAAAGGAAATATCATTCTTAAAATAGGTTTAATCAGTGGCATTTGTATTGAAGGAATTCTATTATTTGTTTATTTTTTTATGGGAATTATAGGAAATCTTTATTATATTAATCCACGTATTTATCTTATTTTTACATGTTTTATTTCTTTGATTTGTGCCATCATTATTATGTTGATTTCTAAAAAGCTACTTTCAAAAGTAAGCAATGATTATCAAGTTCTTTTACAATCAGCCAATCATTTAGCTCAAGGTGAATTTAATGATAAAATCAATCAAGATCTTGGTTTATTTAATTCCTTAAAAGATGAACTTAATTGTATCAATGATGGTTTTAAAGATGCGGTAAGTAAGGAAGTCGCATCACAAAAGATGAAAACAGAATTGATTAGTAATGTTTCTCATGATTTAAAAACACCTTTAACATCTATTATTTCTTATATTGATTTATTAAAAAATGAAGATTTATCAAAAGAACAACAAGATGAATATATTGATATTTTAGATCGTAATACTAAAAGATTAAAAACACTTATTGAAGATCTATTTGAAGTATCTAAAGTCAATAGTGGTAATATTCAATTAAATCCTATAGATTTAGATATTCATGCCTTATTACAACAAGTTCTCTTTGAATATCAAGAACAATTTGAACATCATCATTTAAATCTAAAAAATGATTATGAAAATAAAAAAATCATTTGTCATTTAGACAGTGAAAAAACTTATCGTGTTTTAGAAAATTTATGTCAAAATATCTGTAAATACGCTTTAGAACATACACGAGTTTATTTACAAATCGTTGAAACGAATCAACAAGTCATTGTCGTTTTCAAAAATATTTCAGCCCATGAAATATCTAATCCAGGTGATTTAACAGAAAGATTTGTACAAGGAGATGCTTCACGTAAAAGTGAAGGATCTGGTTTAGGACTTGCCATCTGTAAAAGTTTTGTTGAGGTTCAAGGTGGGACTTTTGAAGTGAATGTGGATGGTGATCTCTTTAAGACAACAATTATCTTTCCTAAGAAAATAGAAAATGATTAAAAAGATCATTCCTTGGATCTTACTCTTTCTCTTGCTTCTTATGATTAATACAGGAATACTCTTTATGATTTACAAAACTATCTCTTTTTTGAGATAGTTTTTCATATTTTGAAAATAAAATTCAAAGATTAAAAAATAAGTATAATACTTTTGAAAGAGGGGAAAGTATGAAATTTAAGTTTTCAATCAAACTCGCAATTATTTCCTTAATTGGAAATTTTATTATTGCCATAGGTGTTTCAACATGTCGTATATCACAAATGGGAATTGATCCATTTACATCAATGACAACAGGCATTAGTGGTTTATTAAATATACCTTTAGGAGTTTTTCAAGGAAGTATAAATGCAGTTTTATTTATCATTTTAATTTTATTAAGTAGAAGTAATTTAAAATATTTAAATATTGGTGCCATTATTAATATGTTTTTACTTGGTTTCTTTGTACAATTCTTTAATAATGTTTATTGTCAATTATTTAATGTTTCTTCACCTGATGTGATACCATTTTCATTACCAATGAAATTTGTCATATTAGCGATTGGTATTTTATTATGTACACTTGGATGTTCTTTATACATAACATCAGATCTTGGAACTGGATGTTATGATGCTTTATCAATTTATATGGCAGATGTGATGTCACCATCTTATCCAGTATGTCGTATTATGACAGATGTTGTTTGTGTTTTAATTGGGTTTATTACAGGAGGACCTCTTGGAATTGCGACAATTATTTTAATGTTTGGAACAGGTCCATTAATTAGTACATGGAATAAATTGGTATCAAAACCAATCGTTGAGAAATTTGCTTAAAATATTCCTTGATAATTGTAGAGTTATCAAGGATTTTTTTGTATAATAGACACGTTATGAAAGAAATAAAAAGAGGAATGAAAAATGGAATACCAATTGCTTTAGGCTATTTATCTGTGTCTTTTTCTTTTGGTGCGATTGCTGTATCAATGGGATTTAGTGTGATACAAGCAGTTTTGATCTCGCTATTGAATCTTACTTCAGCAGGGCAATTTGCTTCACTAGGAATTATTGCAGGACAAGGGACCTATTTAGAAATGGCAATCGTGGAATTGACCGTGAATATTCGTTATGCGTTTATGTCACTTTCACTTTCCCAAAAAGTAGATGAAAAGTTTAAAGGAATTTATAAATGGCTCTTAAGCTTTTTTATTACCGATGAAATCTTTGCCTTATCGATGCTTGAAGAAAATGTGAGTCGGACTTACTTCTTTGGGCTTGCTTCAATTTCTACGGCAGGATGGATGCTTGGAACAACCTCGGCACAGTGCTCGGTGCTTTTATAAACAATCTGCTGCCGACATCACTTGCGGACGCAATGGGAATAACATTATACGCAATGTTTATCGCAATTATTATTCCAGGAATGAAAAAAGATAAAAATATAATTAAAGTAGTAGCTCTTGCAATTATTATCCGTTCAGGTTTTTACTACTTACCCATCATCAATCAATTATCAAGTGGTTTTGCGATGACGATTTCAGCTCTTGCAAGTGCTTTTATAGGCGCTGTGTTATTTAATAAGGGGGAAGCACATGGATAAACAGTTTTATATTTATTTAGCGATCATGTCGCTTATTACTTATGCTATTCGTGCGATACCACTTGTCTTTATTAATAAAAAAATTACGAACCCAACCATTCAATCCTTTTTGGATTATATTCCTTATACGGTCCTTGCAGCGATGACCTTCCCAGATATTTTTTATTCAACAGGTCATTTGATTTCTGGAATCGTTGCGACGATCATTATTATTTATGCGTCTTATAAAGAATTAAGTCTCATTCAAGTCGCTTGTATTGGATGCTTTGTTGTAGTAATGATTGAACTTATTTTGTGATACAATGTATCACATTTAATTTTTTATACTTTTAGCATTCATCTATTGACAGTGCTAAAAGTAAGAACTATAATGTATTTAGAAATTAGGAAAGGTATTAAAAAAGTTCCTAGTTTTAAGAGTTAACACCGCTGGAAGTAACGATGCTAATGACTAAGCATTTATATTGAAAGGGGAAATGACTTATGA
>ENA-OOWH01001210-OOWH01001210.1-human-gut-metagenome-genome-assembly--contig:-NODE-1210-length-16476-cov-3.454357_pt1 | contig 16476 bp, 16 predicted proteins | sample MGYA00241576_ERZ501321 | MGnify/ENA primary metagenome ERZ501321 (study PRJEB25962, sample SAMEA2042733) | human gut metagenome | biome: human gut; feature: human-associated habitat; material: faeces... | reverse complement strand
AACTGAGTACTGACAGAACCAAGCGCAAATAGATAAACCACCAATGACAATCCGCTAATCAATGACAATGGCCACCAAATAATTCCAGTAATTAATGGGACAATCAGCGACAACACAAATATCAAAGGTATAAAATGGCGAATAGACAGCGAACTCATCTGCTTAGTGTAGAATACAGTCAAAATATTCCATTCACCATTATCATAGTTATTTTTAGCCAATTTTAAAAAAGTCTCTCGAGCAAGGTATGTACAATAAGTATCAGGTACGATGAATATCTTGCCACCACCACGCTTGATGCGCTTATTCAATTCAATATCCTGATTGCGAATCAAACGCTCATCATACATACCATATTTCTCAAACACTTCTCTGCGCCAGCATCCAAATGGCACAGTGTCCACCTCCTGCATCTTATCAATGCCGATACGAAAAGCAGAGTTACCCACCCCCCACTTGTTGCCAAGTACCTCACGAATAGCAAGGGTCTTTGGTGTTTTGTTCAGCACATCAGTCTTGCAAACTACACCTACATTATCCGCACCAAGTTCTATTAGTCTACGTGACAACACTGAGAAATAATCCTTCTCATAGTTTGCATGAGCGTCAAGACGAATAATAATATTACCCTTCGCAGCCTTGATACCGATATTCATAGCGCAAGGTACAATTCTCTTAGGATTATCTAATAGATGAATAAAAGGATATTTCTCCGAATATTCCTTTATTATATTGCGAGTGTTGTCAGAACTCATTCCATCTACCAACAAGATTTCCAAATCGTCCTTTGGATAATCCTGCTGGAGGAGGGAGTCTATACATTGTATTATATATTTTTCTTCCTTATATATCGGACAAACTATTGATAGCATGGTTTACGTCTTATTCAAATATTAATTTAAGAAGCTTACTACCTACATACTCTTCTGAATACTCATAAGATTTGTTCAGACAGTTCTGTCTTAAGGATATTATTGTTGAAGGATTGTCTGCCAAACTTTCTAAGAGAAACACTAACGCATTATAATCTCCAAATCTATATCCAAAGCCCGTCTTTCCTTCTTCTATGACATCATTAAAACTTTGCCACCTCGATGAGATTACAGGCACACTAGCAGAATATGCATCTATAATGGTACCTGGTATACCTTCTGTATAAAAACGAGTTGGAAAAAGTAAAGCAAAATATTCCTTAAGAGTCATGGACGCATCAGATGGATTCACCCAACCACAATATTTGATATAATCTGGCAATTCAGTACATATTTCAGAAAATCTCTCTTTGTACCCATTATCTACCATACCATATATATCAAGCATGTATGTGACACCTATTTTTTCATTTATCTCCATTATTGCCTTGATAGCATCCTCAATACCTTTTTGCCACATTATTCTTGAGAATATACAGAGCCTATATGGTGGAGAGAATCGCATTCTGACTTTAATTGGTTTAAATTTTTTAAAATTATTTTGAATAAAATCTTGCAAAAATGTTATTGAAAAAACAAGTTTAACATATTAATTACAAAAGACAACAATAAGATTGCAAAGATAATAATCCTTGATACAGAGTAGTCTTTTTTAATTACAAAAACATATACTATATATATTATTAAGCCAAATAAAAATAAAATTTCTAAAAATATTGACATAGGCTTCAATATGTAACACTCCCTTTCAAGTTGTATATTCGTATTGACTTGGCTGTGAATCTTATTCTTACTTTTAACCACCACGTATTAATAATATAGAAATACGCAGTCTTTTTAACTTTCTGATAATTAAATGACATTTTAAAATTTATACTTTTATTTTTTTTGTAATTAGAAATCAATGTTGATGCAATAGCTGAAGCCAATGAAGTTATTCCTGCAGCAACACCTAAAGCCTTAGAAACTACGGGTTCAGGAATGAAACATGCAACAAGTCCAACCTATGACATTACCATGCATATTGAGTGCCTATGGGGCATCCACAAGCACGGCACTGAGTTTGTTTTAAGGTAAACAACGGTGAAGAGTACCAGTTTTGTTGATATTATGTAGATTCAAAAGATTCTGCAATTTGCATAAGGGTTTCGTCATTTACATTATCAGAACTAACAAATAATAAGATTTCATTTTTTTCAGATCCAAAATCCAAAAATCTCATTTTCTGTTCTGTTCCGTCAACAGAAACCATAGCTTCACCATAAACAGCACCATTTGAGATTACATTACTCGAAATTGTATATAAGCTTTGAAATTGACTTGAAAATGCATTCGTTTCAACAATACCTACTGTATAAGAACTATCATCTTTAAATTCACTAAATGAATTACTTTGAAAAATATAAATATTCTTTTTATCATTAGCATTATCGCTATAAAAATACATTAAATTTTCAGCATAAGAAACATCCCAGTTTTCCGGGACTTTAATTGTTCCGCATCTAATATTAATGCTCGTACAATTAGAAAAATCAGTATTACATCCAAACAACATTACACACAATACCATAACTAAAAATATTGATAATATCTTCCTCATTTAAAAATACCTCACTATGTCACGAATCAGGGATGCCATCGCCCATATTTTACTAATGTTAAATTTAGCTATAATTTTTGCAGCATTACCTCCCTCGAAAAACCAAGCATTCGAATCATATCCTGTGTTACCATAAGATGCACCAATATCGGCTGCTTTAGAACTGGACTTTTTAATACCAAGCTTAAATGCAATATAATGTAATTGTATTTCAGTATTTACTCCCCCGATAGATCGTCCTTTTAAATAGTTTTTGTTAATTGATTTTGCAACCTTATATATTGCTTCTGCGAGAAGTTTGCCTCCTCCTCTCCACAGAACACTCCAATAAGTATTCTTTTCGAACGAAAATTTTACAACACCATTTTTGATAGTATATTTATAGGTCAAGTTAGTCCACATAATATTAATTTTTGTGGTTATATTGTATGTTTTCGAAGATTTATTGTATGTATAACTATTTTTATAGCTAGCATATCCATATGGATCAATATAATTAATGGGATCACTTTCACAATAAGCAAATATATTGCCACTCAGTGCTGTACCTGTCTTACCAATAAATTCCGCATCATCCGCATTCAAAAATCTGCCTGTGAGTGGGTCGTAATAACGAGACTGGAGATAGTACAAGCCTGTTTCGGTGTCGCAAACATAGCTACGATAGCGAATCGGATTTAATTCACGAATTGTCGGCTCGCCTTTGGTATCTTTTATGTTGCCCCAAGCGTCATAAACATAGCTTGCAACTACCGTTTGCGTAAGTGAATTTATGTGTCGGCAGGGATTTCATATAGCTGTCGGACACACCCGAAATTGAAATCAGGTTATAATCACATCGTCATATTCAAATCGTGAAGTGTGACCGTCGTTGAATGAAATTGACGAAACCTTGACCTTTGCAGTTGTGTATCACTTGCTCTTTTACAATTTCTATTGCTTATAAATTTCATACATTCTTATTTTTCGGCTTTCCGCAACTATTGACATTGAGCCTATTTAGTTTACAATTCGAGGGAATTTACATTCAGCAAGAACTCATAAAGTCCAAGATGAAGTATTCCGTCCTCGTCCGTCCAAGACTTCATTGAAGTTTTGCTGATAATAATCTTTTTAAAGAAATCCTTTGTATTCTTCAAAGGTCTGAGTTCGGTTTCAAGTTTTGACGGATCCGAAACATTTAGTGCGGATTGAATATAGTATTTTTTAGAACCCTTGTTTACTACAAAATCTATCTCGCACTGTTTTTTTGACCTCTTTCCTACACTCGTTTCCACGATTTCTACAACACCGACATCAACGGAATACTCTCGACACAGAAGTTCATTGTATATAATATTCTCCATTATGTGCGTTTCTTCCTGCTGCCTGAAATTAAGTCTTGCGTTGCGAAGTCCGATGTCGGCGCAATAATACTTTGATGGGTATTCAAAATACTTCTTGCCTTTTACATCGTATCGTTTCGCATTGCTGAACAGAAACGATTCAATTAGATAATTCAGATAGTTGGAAACGGTTGTACCTGAAACTTTAATATTTTTCACAGTCTGCAAGGTATTTGATATTTTGCTTGCATTGGTAAGCGAACCGACAGAAGAACAAAGGTCATCCGTTAATTCGCTGAGCACATCAGGCAACTCAATATCATAACGCTCCACAATGTCTTTGAAATAAACCTCGGTGAAAAGAGTGTGCAAATAGTTCATCTTCTCCGCATCGCTCTTTTTTGTTAAAACAAGCGGCATGCCGCCATATAAAGCGTATTCCTCATAGGCGTCGGATTTATCTCCGCCCACAAAAGAATAATACTCTTTGAAAGAGATAGGATAAACTCTAACCTCATCACCTCTGCCACGAAAGGCAGTCAGTACATCTTTCGTGAGCATTTTTGAATTACTGCCTGTTACATAAATGTCAACATTGCGAAGCCGCATAAGACCGTTGAGTACATTGTAAAGCTTAATGTTCTCAGGGTTTTTAAGTTCATCCTTTGTGATTGCATACTGCACCTCATCAATGAGAATATAGTACATATCTGAGTTCACGATTTTCCCACGAATATATTTCGACAGTTCATCGGGATCACGATACTTTACAAAGGTATCATCATCCAAGGCAATCGTAATGATCTGTTCTTCTTTTACACCGCTTTCAATCAGATAATCGTAAAACAGATTGAACAGCAAAAAACTCTTACCGCATCTTCTGATTCCAGTAATGACCTTAATCATCCACCTGTTACAAACTTGGGCTCATCTATTAAGTTACCTAGATTATAATTCATACATAATTCAGCTATCTTATTCATATATTTTGTCTCCGTAACCAATTTTGTTTGTATTGAACTGAAAATTCAACACTTCTTTTTTGATTTATTATTTTCTTCAATAAATGCGAACTATTAATTCCTTTAGATCTTCGAAGATAAAGCTGTACATACTTCTCTATTCTCTGTATATGGTATATCAATCGCACCTATATACCACACTGGAAACACACCAGTCCTCTTCGCCTCTACCAAGTGTAATATTACAATTCTTTACAATTGGGAAACTGTACATAATCCAATTTATTATCCAATTTTGTTAAAGACTTTACCACCTACACTAAATCAGCTTCTAAAAGCTCACATAATTCAATCTCACGTCCACTTAACTTATACTTCAGCAAATTACTAATACGGTCATCACAGGTAATGAAAAATAACTGCTCCATAGTCGCTTTCGATGACATCTGATACTTAAGTAAATCCATGAACACAAGCATATTTACATCATCCATGCATGCAGTCAGATCATCGATAAAATATACCTTCATCTTTTCACGGTCATTTCTTGCATTGATGCCTGCAAAAAAATGAGCCAGCATAAAGACACTAATCTGACCATTACTTAAAATATTAACGATGTTCTTGCCTTTATCATCAACCAACGAGATACCCTCATTCTCCTGAACAATGTTAATTCCATAACTTGAATTAATTCTTGTTAGCTTATTATAGAACTTGCCAAGAGTTGGACCTACCTTTTCGTACTCATCTTTCGAAAGTTTCTCTACAATATCCCTAATGTCTTTTGCTCTCTGAGATGCAATATCTTTCAGCTTCTGAAGTTCTTCGATTTCCGCATCAAGGTTCTGATTCTTCTTATTAGCCTCCTCTAGCTTCTGATTCAGGTCAGATAAAGTCTGATTTGCAAGAATACTATCAATAGAATTGAGCTTTGACACAAGCACATCATAAGAAAAATTCCAAACCTCATAGGATCTGGTAACGAGATTTTTCACCTTTGCATATGTCTGCTGCACCGTCTCATTTTCAAACTCGTAACCTAAAACCGTCAGAATCTGCTGATAAGCATCTCTAATCTCCTGCTCTTTAGATTCTTCTAAAAGTGCACCCTCTACAGCAGCCAATAATTCCCCTACCTTTTCTGAACTCAATTCTTCTACATTGATCTCTTTTCTGGTTTTCTGTAATTTCTTGACCTCATCAAAATATGGCTGTATCTCATCCTTCAGGACCTTTAGGTCGCCAATCTCAGTCGCTAATGTTTTCTTTTCTTTATCCACTACAGTTTTTGCGCGATTAATAATTTTCTGATAAAGAGCATCAATCTCTGCCTGTAACGAGGTCTTTTCTACTTCTTTTACACTAACAGTTTCTCCGTTCTGCCTGATATAATCATCGGCTTCCTTAAGAATCAATTTCTCCTCCATAGTAGCAAATGACTCCGAACCACAAACAGGACATCGAACAGCACCATTCTCTTTGAAAGCAGTATCTCTATGTTCAATCACCACTTGTTTATTTGCCGAAAGAGAAGATAGTAGCTTCAGCATCTTATTATTCTTGCTAAGTAACTCAATCTCGTCAGAAAGTTCCTTCACTTTTTTCTCTTTCTCATTAATTGCCTTCTTATCCGCATCAAAATCTGACTGCGTAAAACCTTCATTATCTAAAGCAATCACTGATTCACCATCCTGAAGCATCGTATCCTTCGAAAGAGACAAACTCTTCAATTTTCTAAATTTTATTTCAAGAGTTGTAATTGCATCTGTATTCTTCGAAAATCCAGCTTTCACTGCACGACTAATAGACTCTCCTTTCGTTTCCCAATAAGAAGCAATCTCTTTGATAACAGACTGCTGGCTCTTTAAAGCCTCATTTTCTACAAGTTTAGAAATTACTTCTTTTGCCACCTGATAACCACAGTTTTCCACTTCCGCTTTTTGCTCAGTTAACTCCTCCTTATTCAGACTAGCAATCTCCGTCGTCTCATCTGGATAAAAAATAATCTCAGGATATGAAATTTGCTTCGCATCCTTACGAGCTTTCGCTAACTGCTCTTCATGGGTCTTAATCACTTCCTGCGATACCTTCTGTTTTGACTTATCCTCAATATAGCGGTCCACATCCACAGCAAAAATATCTAGATTCTCCGCAATCTGTTTCTGCTCATCATAGTTTGTAATAAACTCACCAAAGAAATCCTTCATATCCTTTCTCTTTTTGCTTTGCACATTAAATGACTTCTGAACATCACAAAAATGAAAATTATAGAAACTATCTCCTACGTATTCTCGAATAAATTGTTTCGCTATTTCTTCATTTTCATCAATTGTAACCTTAGATACCCTTGGATTTAATTCATCGCTTGTCTGCTCTCTGCAAAGAATTGTCTCCTTTTCTCCGTCAACTAACCAAAGAACTACCCTAACTCTCTCACTTGTTCCAGCATCTCGGTTCTTTAGAATGCCATCGGTATTGATCTTACGATCAGCATCATTGGTACTCCTGGTATCAAAAGCAGTTTTTAATCTTCCAATATTGCCTGTCAAACACCACTCAATAGCATCGATAGTTGTTGTCTTACCAACTCCATTTGCAGCAGAAAGAAGCACAACCGATTTACCATCAAAATCAATTGTTTTATCGCGAAATCCTCTGAAATTTACCATTCTAATCTTGCGAATAATCATCTTTCCAGCCACTCCTTAATCTTCTCATAATCCTGTACCTCAAAAGACTTATCTAGTACGCCTTCTTTTTCTTTTCTGTTCACTTTTTTCCGTTTCTTTTCCAGCAGTTCCAAAAGATCCTCATTCTCCGGAAGTAACTGACTCAGTTGTTTCATCTGCTCCTCATCTGGTGCAAATGCATCTACTGGAATCATATGGAATGGTAATTCAATAACCTCATCATCATCAATTACAATCTGCTCCTTATCTGCCATATCGCCCTTAATGATGATTTTTCTTGATATCAACAAATTGCCTTCTCTGCTCTTATCTGGAGTATCTTCGGAATAAACAATCAACTGCACAATATTATACTTTAATTTATGAAGCGCTTTTGATTTTCCATTAATAATCGTAAACACACGAATTCGATCATCCCAACAATCGCATAATGAATCAATCTCCTCCAAGTCTCCATCCAGAAGAAAAAACAATTCATCTCTCTGCTCGCTAATGAAAATACTTAATAACTCTTCCGGCTTATGATTTAACTCAAAAATATCCTCTAGATCAATCTCATATTCAGAAGCGGTATCACCAACGAGAATATCCTTATAGCCACTTTTCTTAAACTCTTCCTGTAATATCATAACTATTCTCCCTCTTTGACACATTGCACAGAAAAGATGCAATGACTGCAAACATCCGTTTTGTCCCACTCACCCTCTCCAACTCCAATACAATCCATACATTCAATATAAAAACTATCTTCTCCAAGATCCACAACCGTAGGATTCTCATTTACGTTTGCCGTACTGTATTTATAATAGTTTTTACCTCGCATAAGTTTGCTATCCGCAAAGAACCATTTTCCAGGTCTTTGTGACATATTCACCATGCGTGCCACAATCCTTCGTTTTACACCATTAAAATCTCCCCCTGCCCTAGGAAGAATCACAGTACGATTTATGCATTTATCTTCAGGAAAATTTAGACAAATATATTCAGTTACCCTCGGAACCATGTAATAAAATGGATTTAGCAATTCCGAATGAGCAGAAATCTCCGTCACTTCATGCACCTTTTCCTGACAAATGTTTAGCATAATCTTCCACAAATAACTCAAAAAATTAAGAAAGTCCCTTTTACACTCGGCCATACAGCGCAATCTATCATCTACAATCGCTCCCCTATAGCCTGCAATCTTGCCAGCTTCGTCGACGCTTAATGTGTTCAATAATTGATACTGACCATCCACAGTCTTACTCATTTCATTTATCCATCGGATTGTATTCTGGTAAATCAAGTTCAACATATGAGTCTGTAGATCTGAAAGATCATTGTGATTAATAACCTCACCATACTCCTCACAAACAATGCTCACCAGATAACTTGCGATTGTCTGTTCCGTCCTCGTCTTGGTAGATTCCGCCATATATTGATCAAATTCTTTTTTATCTACCTTCATCTGATCAAAACAGGGATTAACTAACATGTAACGCCGCTGCATATACGAAATCGCAAGCCCCAGCAGAATCAACTTCCAACACTCATCGTTCCCATCCTTATCAGGATTCGGATAAGCTTTAGCTAAAGCTTCCATCAATTCCTCTTTATACTGATTGATATTCGATTTGTGGAAGATATCACACTTTGTAACAAACTCTTTCAGAGATTTCTCCGAGGCCATCGTTGCAAAAAGTTTTTCCTTCTGTACAGCCTTTTTATTCGATATATAAACATTTTTTCTTAGCCAGGTTTCCGAATCCACAGTATCTGGATAAGTCACTGACTTTGGAAGTTCATTTCCAAGGCCAATATACCTTTTCATCTCATCAAGCGTTGGTTTTTCAACCTTTGGCTCTCTATGAATATAAAGACTCGGGATTGATGTCAAGGTACTATGAAGCATCTGAAGACGGAGATACTGATAATAAAGATCTGTCGAAATCTCTTTCATATTCGGATTTGTGTTCGGATAATACTTCACTTGAATAAACTCAAATGTACCATTCTCGAAAAAAACATCTACATCCTCCAGATATTCTGAGCAGACATACTCGACTTGATTTTTAAGGAGACACATAATGGTAACATAATCCTGAAACAAAAATCCTCTAATCTTACTCGTGGCATCTCTGTCCTTATCACCATCATACATGACTGATAATTTATCTAATTCCATTTTTGTAAACACACTCACGAATCGTTCCCCCTTCTCCTCAAATCCAAAGTCATTAAGCATATTCTTTGATATGTAAACAAAGTCATCTGTTATCAAAATGCTGCCGCTATAAAATGAAAATTACGCCAAGCATATTTTATAAAATCACAGTATAAAAGTAGCATAAAGCACTTCTTTGACATAGAATAAAAACATATTTATATACCTTTCATCTCATATGAAACAAGTCCATAGCAGACAATCTAAATGTTTTCCTATATCATCTGATAATATTTTAATACTTCCACGATCGCATCCTCTTTCTCCTTTGGACACTGTGGCTGCTTCGCATTCCCTGATTTAGGCAAATTATAATTCTCTCGCTCTATAATTCCGCATTTAGCCTTCACCTGGGCGATATTCAATGAAGAAACCTTCATCCCGTCATTATGCTCAGCCACATATTTCTTAATTTCCTCATACGTAGCCTTACTCTCCGCAGATGTAATGTCCATCTCATCCATATCAACAGTTACATTCACATGATGCTTCGCTTCGTGGAGTTTGGACAATAAACATACTGTCTCCACATGGGTCGAGACAATGCCGTGAATGTCCGTAATAAAGGGGAACATATCACACCCCCTATTTATGTGGGAACATATCGCCTCCTAAATATTATACCACATTCGTTAATAAGACTCCAGCTGCAGACTTATCTACCACCACAAAAACAACGGGGCCATCTCGGAGGATTACCGAAACGCCCCGTCAGTACTTATCCCAATATTTGCCGTAACTCCATATCGCCGAAGTTGTCCTTTCCAGGATATTTACTCTATATTTTGCTTTAAAAAGATGGTTAAGCACTTTTTGAAAGTCTGCATCATTCAACCGACTTTCTGCAGTGGAATACATTTTACTCACTTCGAATAAGGGGATTTCGTCATAGTAGTCCTCTATTATTTTACAGAAAATATCTGCGTACCAGGTTTCATCAAGATAGTGTCTGAGTAGAATCCAACTCCTGATAGATACTGGCAATTTTAGAACATCTCTTTTCTGCAGTTCGTTCACTACTATTCCTCCTCGTATACAGGCATCTTATCTCCGTTACATTTCTCTGCAAATAATGCTTGCCAGGTTTGATCCAGAACGCCAATCAGACGCAGAAGAAGGCGCTGTGTACAACCTGCCATCACAATAAAGCTTCACATGATTTTTGGTACGCTCCACACGAATGCCCAACGCTTCGAGATCTTTCTCCATGGAACGGGACATTCTGCGATAACCCTTAAACAGGGCTTTGATTGCTTGTTTACGTTCTTGAGTAGTCATTTCACAGGTAATCATAACTGGCACTTCCTCTCTTTTACTGGTCGATTTATTTCTTATGCACTTATTGTAATTGAGAAGGAATGTGCGAGCGATAAACCGCCAGTTAACGAAAAATGGCACACCTCTGTTTTTCAGCAGGTGTGCCATTTGGGATTATTCGTCAGCGAAGTCAAACTCAGATTTCCATTTGTCCTTGAAAATGCCGAACACGGTCATAAGAACTTCTTCGTCTTCGACAGAGACGTAGGATTCTGTTTCATCGTCATTGCTTTCGAGGCGCAGGATTACTACTTCTCCATCATCAGCTCCAACCGGAAGAAGCACTACAAAGTCATCGTTTTCCCAAGGAACCAAATCCAAGAATTCAAAATAAACATCGCGCCCCAATTCATCTGTCAATCTAATTAAGTTGTCCATTATAATTCTCCTCGTATACATTACTTGTCCATCAACTCTTCGATACGTCTATAGTACTCAATCACCCCCATTTCAGCATAAGTCTCGCTATCCATTTCTAAATGCTGACTCATATAACCGTAATAATCCTCCCGCGGATTAATATAATCATCTACTTCCTGAGAATAATGTGTGGCATCTTTGAACAGTCGAAGATTTCGATATTCAGATGCAACACTACTGCAGACCTCCGCCAGTCGATGTTCATAACTATGATGAATTTCGTGTAAAAGAGTAGAAAGCACCTCTTCAACGGGATCATTCTCGATATGATCAAGATTAATCCGTATCAGTTTCTGCGCATCTGAATATGCCCCCAATGTATACACGGTGAGGTTGTCCCCCTGGACGGTTACTGGGTCACTCAGGCCCAAATAATGCGATTCGATATTACAAACGGTCTGAAGTACATCAATACGCTCATTTGTATTCAATATTTCCCATGTCGCAGGCCAGAGTTTTAAGACAGTATCGATATTTGCTTCCAATGTGTCCTCAACCTCTATATCCTTATGAATCCCTTCTGCCTCGATTGAAGAGGAAATAAGTCCTGTACCAAAGTAACCATCCCATCCAATGCTAACCATAAGCGACAGCATTCCGGCTGCCATAATGCACGAAACAGAGTATATGCACCTTGAAATTCGAGTTTTAAGTACCCGTTTGCGTACATCCTTGCGTCTATACTTAATCTTCCGTGTTAAAAGCATACATGAATAGGCGAGTGATACAATAACCGATGTAATCATCACAATCTTAATGAGCCAGGCAGTTGTTGTAGCATAAGTCATTATCGTATATAAGCCAAATGGAAACACAAAACATGCTGTGGCCGTCCAACCATTTTTTCTGCGACGCATCACAATCATGAAACAGGCCGTAGAAACTAGCATCATATTCAAGAGAAGGTGCAGAGAGTCTTCCACATCACGGTGGGGAAGAACTCTAAACAAAAGATTTTTATACCAGATAAAGCCTATTACATATTTCCAAGCAATACTGAACAGAAATTCAAAGGTATTCATTGTAGAATGATCTTTCATTTGAGTATCCTTTCTCATTATCACACTCATGCTCAGCGCCGGAAATAAGGCAATCCCAGGTAATTATTCCTCCTCTTTGTTGAGCTGATAGTGCTTTCGTAAACGTCGGATAGATGCAGGAGCAGTTACTAATTCAGCATGCTCATCCTCAAAAAGGCCAACACAGTGACTGAAGGCCTCTGTATGCAGAAGTTCCATATTATGCTCAGGCAATTCCACTTTCCTCAAGTCCATACATTCATAAAAAGCGTCTTTATGAATCTCGGATGCACTGGGAAAGGTGACAGCTTCAACGCACGCATAAGCAAAAGCCATCGGTTCTATCACCTCGATACTTGCTCCGAAAGCCTCGTCAACGGTACAACTGTTCTCGAAACAGCGACCACTGACACGGGTGATTTCTTCAGGCAATGACACCTTTCGCTTCTTGCCAACGTAATCAAACAGGATTTCGTTCACCTTCACAAAGCCATCGGCGTCCGCCAAGTTAAAGCACCCCTTAAAGGCGGCTGCCCCAATATTCCGGATGTCAGGAATCGTTACCTTCTCAAGATTGTCGCATTCGCAGAAACACTCCCATTGGAGTTCTTTGGGTGACGGGATCTCCACCTCTCGTAAATTTCTGCATCTCCAGCAAACCGAGTGTGGAATAACAGTATACGATGCTGGAATCTTTAAGGTCTCAATCATGGGGTTATTGTAGAAACAACTACCTGTCAATTTCAAACCGTCTGGCAGTTCAAGGTGATGAAAGCTTCCACAGTATCCCTGGATGAGATCCCGGACAACAATAAGCCCGTCCTCGCGGTCCATTTTGATGCACCCAAAAAAGGCCGCGTCAGTAGAAAGTTCTGTAAACGGTGACAATGCGGCGGCAAAATCTCCTGGTAAACTTCTGCACCCATCAAACGCATGACCATCAATGTACTTCAGAAGTGGGAGATTTATATTGCTCAGTTTTGAACACCCCTCAAATGCTGCCTCCCAAATGAATCGCATCGTGGTTGGAAGAACAACCATTTCAAGCTGACTGCAATTCTCGAATGCTGCCTCACCGACACTGATGAGACCTTCTTCCAAAACAACAGATTTCAAACTTTCACATTCTGCAAAGACACATTCCTCAAGGTCAATAATGCCCCCTGGGATAGTCACCGTCTCCAAAGCCGTTGCAGCAAAGGCTCGTGCTCCGATTTCTTTCAGCGAGTCAGGAAATACTACAGATGTAAAATCAGTTCTTTCCTCAAAGGCTCCAATCTCAATAACTGTAACACCCTCAGAAATAATCAACACACCGTCTGCAATTTCATATTCACAGTTCATTTCGTATTACTCCTTTACGTTAAATATGTCTTATGTGAGTTTCTCTGCTGTCACCTCACTTTCTCCGGCATAACATATCGAAACCTTTTGCTTATTTGCTGTATCCTGCGCCAGAGCGTCCAACCATTTCTTCGCAACAATCTCCTTGCATTAAATACCTGTTATGACCAGACGCCTTTGTGAATAATATAAATGTAAAATTGACCCAATTCGATAAACCGATAGTTAACAAATGCAGGAGCCTCCACAAAAGAAAACTCCTGCACCATTAACGCAGTTAATCCTCAAAACCGCTAAAAATGTGGTCAGCTAATCCGTATGCGATAGCCTCATTAGCATTCAGATGATAATCCCTGTCGCAATCAGCTACGATTTTCTCCATGCTCATTCCCGTGTTGGCAGCAAGGATTCCGTAAAGACGATTGTTGACCTTCTCGATATGCTGTGCAGTCCGAAGAATGTCAGCTGTCTGGCCTGAAAAACCACCAAGAGCCTGGTGGATCATCATGCCCGAATTCGACCCAATGTAACGTTTTCCATTTGTCCCAGAAGAAGCAATTACTGCAGCCATAGATGCAGCAGTACCCATCACGATAGTTCTGAAATCGCATCCGCAGGCATTCATAGTATCCAAGATGGCTGAACCTGCGGACACTGAGCCTCCGGGGGACATGACCCAAAGGGTAATATCATCGTTGCTTAAGGATGCAAGATGGTTGATCTGACAGCAGATACTTGCCGCCATAGGGTCGGTGATTTCTTCAGTAATATAAATTCTGCGGCGGGAAAACTCTTCTGACAAGCAGTCAGAAGTCATATAGCCGGTGGTGGTAGCAGTTCTTGTTGTTGGTACAGTCATATGTATTTCTCCTTAATCTTCATCGCATGAGCCAAATAATTCATCAAATTTTTTCATCAGCTCAGATTCAATGTCAGTATCTGACGAAGCATCATCATCTGACGAATGCGTATGTTTATGGCGTTTTCCTCTTGAGGCCGTCTTCTTTTTTTGCACCGGTGCAAAGGGTGCACGGATTCGTTCATTCACAACATCTGTAGCAAACTCTGCCACAGTGTATGTCTCAATTGCAGGAGGTTTGGCACTATAAATCGGGAGTGGATGATTTCCGATATTGTAAGCCTCAATACTCGGAAGCATTGTACAATACCGAATTCCCTCTGCAAGATTCAGATAGATTGCCTCTTTATGACTCCAGGTTCTCTCAAGCGTCATAAGTTCGGACTGAGAGCAAAGTGGTCTTTCTTTTCCATCCGGTGTGATACATGTTGTGCCAAGCTTTGCTTCAAGTTCCTTAAGCAGTTCAAGCTCTGTAGAACCAAGATACAGTGTAGAAGCACAATTTGAAAGAAGCTTCTCCGGGTTCTCATATCGTTCTTTTAAGAGAGCCAAACTCTGAACACAAAGGTAATACCTGATATTACGGCTTCTATGAGTAGCCAGGCTTTTGTCCATATTGGGAATGGGAATACTGGCGAACTCATCAAGCACGAAATTCATCCTGACATCCAATCTGTCGTGTTTATTGTGATAGGCTTTGTCAACCAAAAAAGTCTGAATCTGGCTGATAATCATACCCAAAATAGGATCTGCAGTGGAAGTGGTATCATCTGTCACCAGGAATAATGCTGTCTTAGGCTTAATAAGATCTTCGAGTGTGAATGTGCTGTGAGAAAGCATAGCCGCAAGCTTGGGGTTTTGATTGAACATGGTCAGGAAACTAGATGCGGTGATAAGAATGCTTTTGAATGTATTTTCTGCAGAAGAAAGACACTGCTTCAGTGCAGACTTCACCGTGTTGTCCGGCATCATTGAAAGAAGGTGATCCTCAATGATGGATGCTGAACTTCGAACATTAAAATCAGACCAGTTTAAAATATTGATCTGTTCGATTTTAGGGAAAGCATCCAGCATAATAGCACCAGTACCATTCATCCACAATGTTCCTGTATCAGGCCAAAACGGATCCTTGGCACGATGTCGCTGATCTTCCGCAAGGGCATTAATATTATCAGACAAAAGGCTCAAACCTTTATCCTTATCGCCACTTCGATATACAGTTGCCGGATAACGGAGCAGATTAAAACAATCCTTATCCATAGTGCGGAAGTCGAGACATCTCACGTTATATTCCAGGCTCTTCAGCAAACCACCAAGGCGGTTATACAACTCACCTTTCGGGTCGGTGATTACCATGTTCTCGTTAGCCGCGGCGAGTATCCTGATTAACGGCATGAACCCGCAGATACTCTTTTTCATACCACTGCAGGCAATCAGTGCTGTATGCCCATCTCCATCATCAATATAGACCTCCTGACCATCGGAAATGATTGGCATGCCGCCCGCTTTGAGTTCACTCATATCCGAAAAATTGACTTTTGTAAGTCGTTTTTTCACTTCTTCGGTTGAGGTCCAGTGGGTAGCAGGCTTCTCATATACATAGCCTGCGTAAGCTGCCTCATACTGCTTCTTTCTCGCCATACCAGTTTTCCCTCCTTTTATCAATGATTGCCAAGAGACGATTATAGTCTTTCTGGGTCAGCATATAGCTGACAGCAGAAAATCCATTGTCTGCGAAGTTAACAAGAGTATCTGTGCTAATCTTTTTTCCTGCGTGCCAAGACATTTCAGTCAAAAGGGCT
>ENA-OOWH01001203-OOWH01001203.1-human-gut-metagenome-genome-assembly--contig:-NODE-1203-length-16569-cov-2.837774_pt1 | contig 16569 bp, 17 predicted proteins | sample MGYA00241576_ERZ501321 | MGnify/ENA primary metagenome ERZ501321 (study PRJEB25962, sample SAMEA2042733) | human gut metagenome | biome: human gut; feature: human-associated habitat; material: faeces... | reverse complement strand
GCGTTCATAAACAAAGCACCGCCGACTGTTCCCGGAATTCCCCATGCAAATTCAAGTCCCGAAAGTCCGCATTTTTGGGCAAACTTACACAGACTTCCCAAAGCCGCACCTGCGCCGCAATAGATTGTTGTATCGTCAATTAATGAAATATTCCTGAAATCACCGTCAAGACGGAGAACCGTGCCGTGGATTCCCTCATCCGGAACCAGAACATTACTGCCGTTGCCGAGAAGAATATACTTCTCCTTGCAGACATCGCATTCCTTTAAAATTTTCATCAGCTGAGAAAGATTTGTCACCTTTATGTAAACATCTGCTTTTCCGCCGATTTTAAATGAAGTGTGTCTGCTCATCGGTTCAAATCGTCTTGCGTCACAATCAAGCTTTTGAGCACAGTTATATATAATATCGGTAGTGTCCATTCAATTACCCTCCGTTGTTAGTTTAGAATATGAAATTTCTGTTCCCTGTATTCCGTTACAAAGCGGAATTATTCCCATGTATCAACAATAACCTTTGGTGACGGCGGAAGATCCTCAACAGCCATTCCTAGATTTTTGAGAAGTTCTCTTGCGGCATTGTAGCCCATTTTCTTCTGTCTGTTATTCATGGCGGCAACCTCTATGATTACAGCAAGGTTACGGCCGGGCTTTACGGGAATTGTAAGAGTAGGCACTTCGACACCGAGAATCTTCATGTATTCGTTGTCAAGTCCCATTCTGTCATAAACCTTTGCGCTGTCCCATTGCTCAAGGTTGATTACCATATCAATCTTTTCCTGCAGCTTGATAGCGCCCATACCGAAAAGTTTTCTGGCATTGATAATTCCGATACCTCGAAGCTCAATGAAGTGACGTATATTTTCGGGCGACTGGCCATAGAGTGTAGTCTGGGCAGTTCTTCTGATTTCTACGGCATCATCGGCAACAAGGCGGTGGCCACGCTTGATAAGCTCAATTGCGGTTTCACTCTTACCGACGCCGCTGTCGCCCGTAAGCAGACAGCCTTCGCCGTACACTTCAACAAGAACGCCGTGACGGGTGATTCTCGGAGCAAGCTCTTTGTTAAGATATTGTACAAGTGACGCAGTAAGATCCGATGTACTCTGCGGGGTGCTGAAAATAGACACCTTGTGCAGCTTTGCACTTTCGAGAATTGCGTTTGACGGTTCAATATCACGGCAGATTATTACAGCCGGAGGACCAAAGCTGAAAATGGAGTCAATAACCATTTTCTGAGCCTCCGGACCGTATCTGCCGAGATATGAGAACTCTGTATTACCGAGAACCTGAATTCGCTTGTTGTCAAAGAATTCAAGATAACCCGTAAGCTCAAGTCCCGGTCTGTTGATTTCAACAGTCGATATGTTAGTTTCCTTGTAATTTTCAGCGACATAAACTTCGGTGAGGTTCAATGCTTCTGCAATTTGCGACAGCGGAACAGAAAATTCAACAGACATAAATCATCGTCCTATCCTAAATATTTATTACCCTTCACAAATCAGAGCAACCGCTCTGCCGCCTAACGGGCAGATGTATGCTCTCAGGCTATATACTTATTGCTATTATACACCATAACGCAGTTTTGATAAAGTCTTTTTGTGAATTATTTTTCAATTTTTAATAAAATTTTCTCATTTTTCTGTTACTGTTTTAACAATGTCTGCTTTTAATTCTTTATCGGAACTAATATAACAAATACTCAAATAGCCGTTGTTTTTACCCTTAAAATTATTGAATATGGATAAAGATGTCACGGAAAGGTTGTTATTATTATTCTTCAACAGAACAATATGTTCTTTAACTTTTTTCAGTGCGTTTTTATCTTTTGAAAAAAGTTGCAAAGTTTTTGTATCCGAAAGGGCAGTATAGGTCAAAGGTGAAATTGCGGTTTCTTTTGAAATATAGTCAATATCGGTTTTGAGAGTTTTTTCTCCGAGATTTGAGTCAATAAGATACAATTCAAGCTTTGAAAGCGTCAGCGCAGGGATATAGGCTTTCTTTGCCGATATTACGGCTTTTTCAAGGCTGTCAGCCTCAACCGAAACACTTTGCACATCTTCGCTGTTCTCAAGCAGATAGAAATTATACACGGCTTTGCCCGATTTGTTTTCTGCAGTAATCGTCTGAACAAGCGAAGAAGTATCAATGCGGTTTGAATTTGAACAGCCGCCTAAAATCAGAACAATTGCCATAATCGGCAGTAAAAATATTTTTTTATTCATAAAGCTTTCTCCGATATACAAAAAGATAGATTATAGGAATCAGAAGTGCGGAAATAAAATTGAGTACAGTCAGAAAAATATTGTTCAGTAATAATTCTTTTACAGTATTATAACTATCTGCACAAACAAACAAAACAAACATTATAAAAGCTATTATCGAAACAAAAACAAGCGTTCTTTTTGAAGATGTGTTTACAATGCAGTTTGAAACGCTGATGATGACAGCCGTTACAAAAACAAAAATACAGGCAGTTACTGCGGCAAGGTAAAAGCTGTCAAAGCCTTTCATATCACCAAAATATGCGGTTTTTGACAATAGCTGAACAGAAAACGGTTGCTGTGCAGAATATGCACCGATAACAAAATCGGTAAAAAACAAAGTCAACATTAATGTGCCGAATATAATAAGAGTTGTAATTACAGGTTGTTTTATTGACAGATTTTTGGTGCTTGTGGAATTGAATCCAAAAATAACAGGCAGAAACGCAAAGATTAAACAGTCTGCAACATTGCTCCGAATATTTGAAAAATCGGGTGTAACAAAGGTGCTGTTCGGTGCAAATTCAAAAGATTTTATATTTCCGAAAAATATCACGGCAAAAGCAATTATGAGAAATGCAAGCACAAAAATGCTGACTCTTGAAAGCGGATTTATCCCCTTTGACGCACCGTAAACACAAATGCAAAGTATCAGAAAGGCAATCACCTTTGTGTCGACATCGGGATTAACTCCCGAAACAAACATATCGCAGAATCTAATCAGAAAAGAAACGGTTATCACGGTGAAATACATACAATAATATGAAGAAACAAAGAAAAAGCCCGTTTGCGATGTGTTTTTTGCAAAGGCTGAGAAATCAAGTCTTGTTCTGTGCTTTATCGAATAAAAAGGAACAAAGCACAACAGCGTGAAAAATATTCCGAATCCGATTGACGCAAGACTTGAAAAAATATTGTCGCTCTGCAAAAAGCTCCGCCCCATTAACAATATCGGAAGTACAGAACATACAAACAGCGAAAACATAAGTCTTTTTGACGGAAAAGTTACATTTGATTGCATTACATCTCCTCCGTTTCGGGGAATTTCTGAACCTTGATTGTGTGCTTTGAAAGCCTTTTCCAATCTGCTCTGACAAATACATCACGCATACTTCGCCACGAGAACGGTGCAAGCGATGACATATACGGCACGCCGACTGATGTTTTGGAACACATATTAACAAGCACTCCGCAGGTGAGCAGAACTATTCCCCACAAACCGAACATTCCGCCTGCGATAACGCAGAAAAATCTCAACACCATAATAGGCGGATAGAGTGCGAATGTGACATAACTGCAAATTGCCGCAGTTGCAACAACCATAAGAGTTGACGAGCTGATTATGCCTGCGCTGACGGCACTTTCACCGATTACAAGCGCTCCGACAATGCTGACAGCGTGTCCGAGCGGCTTTGGAATACGCAGTCCGGCCTCTCTCATGACTTCATAGATAAAGGTTATGAGAATAACTTCAAGTGTTACGGGTAAAGGTGTTTGCGACAAAGAATCGGATGTTTTCACGAGCAATCCGGTCGGAAAATATTCGGGATGAAACTGTGCAAAAGCCGTGTATATTCCCGGCAAAAATACGGCTATGAGGAACGAAATATACTTTAAAATCCGTATGAATGCCGCATAATACGGGCGGTTTGAATAATCATCAACGCTTTGAAATTCTTCTGCAAAAAGGTGCGGAATGATTATCACCGACGGTGTTCCGTCAATCAGAATTGCCACTCTGCCCTCCGACAGCTTTCCGCAGACCGTATCCGGTCTTTCGGAAATCCCGACACCCGAAAAAAGTGATTTTGAATTGTTGTCTTCAAGATAACTGCTTAAATATCCCGACGCAAGAATCATTTTCAGGTTGCAGTTTTCAAGCCGTTCTCTGATTGCTTTAAGAATTTGCTTTGACACGCTGTTTTGAAGATAACAAATCATCATCTGCGTGTTTGAACTGTATCCGCTTGTTATGGTTTCAAAAACAAGGTCAGGACTTTTGATTCTTCGCCTTATTAAAGTCATATTAATTCTCAGCGGTTCTGTAAAACCTTCTCTGCAGCCTCTCTGCACTACCTCACTTTCGGGTTCCGAAACACTTCTGAATGAAAAGCCCTGTGCTCCGATTGCAAGCATACGACTGCAACCGTCAACAACAAGCAGGGCAAAACCTGATGTTGAAAAGCTGATTGCCTCGTCAATTGTCGTGAACTCGACAATTTCACTTGATGTCAGCACGGTATTTTTTATAAGGTCAAAAACCTTATCGGGGGATTGGCAGTCAAAATAATAATCGAGCAGAGGATTGATTACCGACAATGCAAGCGTGTCCTTTCCGCACATTCCCTCAATTGTGATTATTGCGGATTTTATACTGCATTGTCCCTTTAGATTCATTTCACGAACCGTAAAGTCTGCCGAATTTTTGAACATTTTCTTCAGAGTTGAAATATTTTCTTTTAATGAATTATACATTTAATCACCGTCTTAATATATCTGCTTTTTATTTTGCGGTATATCGGCTCAAATTATGCAAATATTAGTAACGGTGATGTTATGTTAATTTCAATAATCAGAACAATTTTGCTCTATGCCTTTGTCATTCTGGCAGTCAGGTTAATGGGAAAGCGACAGATGAGCGATATGCAGCCGAGCGAGCTTGTAATCACAATGATAGTGTCGGATATCGCATCAATTCCTATGCAGAACACATCTCAACCGCTATTGAGCGGAGTTATTCCCGTTGCAATTCTCGTTGCACTTGAAATTACCGCAAGCATTATTATGATGAAGTGGAGCGGTTTCAGAAGTCTTGTGTGCGGAAAACCCGTTATAGTAATTAAAGACGGAAGGATTCTGCAATCGGCTATGAAAAAACTGCGACTTACTACAGAAGATTTGAGTGTCAGATTAAGACAACAGGGTATTTTTTCAATCGAAGATGTTCAATACTGCATTGTTGAAACAAACGGTGAGGTGAGCGTTCTTGAAAAGCCTGAGAAGAGAAAGCCTTCTGCCGAGGATTTCGGGTTAAAAATTAAGGACAATAAAATTGAAACCGTAGTTGTCAGCAACGGAAAAATTCTTGAAAATTCGCTTAATTTATGTGAAAAAGAAAAGGGTTATGTTAAAAATATTCTGCAAAAGAAAAATATTAAGCAGAGCAATGTTTTTCTGATGACTCTTGACGCACTCGGAAATTACAACATTATAAAGAAGGAATAACAATATGAAAAGAATTTACATTGCACTTTCACTTGTTCTGGCGGCACTATGCTTTGCATCTGTTGAAACAGGATTTATTTCGGGCAAAACTGATTCATTCATTGCAAAAATTGAATGTGCCGACAGACTGATGAGCAGACTTGAATTTGAAGACGCACTCAAAATATGTGAAGAAACCGAGAAAGAATGGTATGACAATGCAAAATTGATTGACACTATGCTCATTCACGATTATGTTGACAATATCGGATTAAGCATTTCGAAAATGACCGCATTTGCACAAAAACAGAACCGTGATATGTACTTTGCCGAAAGCGTTCAGGCAAAAAAAGAACTCGCCTCCATTAAAGAAAGCGAGTTTCCGTTAGTTGAAAATATTTTGTAATTCTTACACAGAATTATTCTTTTTAATTTTGGAATTGATAAATTCGATCAGTCGGAATATGAGGAAAACAGCGGCATTGACTATTACAACGCTTGCACCTGTCGGGGTATCGCATGAATATGACACGCACATACCGACAAAGAAACAACAGAGTGAAAGCACACCCGAACAGAGAATTACCGACTTGAATTTTTTACAGACTCTCATGGAAGAAAGCGCAGGGAAAATTATAAGTGCGGAAATAAGCAGAGTTCCCATAATTCTCATACCGATTACAATTGTGAGAGCCGTAAGGAGTGCAATTACCGTGTTATAAACGCCTGTTTTAAGACCGGTTGCTCTTGAAAATGTTTCGTCAAAGGTTACGGCAAAAATCTTGTTGTAGAACAAGATGAATATTACGATTACAACAAGTGCAAGGATTCCGCACATAATTGCATCGGCTGTTGTAGTGGCAAGAATACTGCCGAAAAGGTATGAGTTAAGGTCGGTATTTACGCCCGATACACTGACAAATACAACACCTATTGCAAGTGCCGTACTTGAAATTATTGCGATTGCCGCATCGCCGTTGATTTTACTGTTCTCGGAAAGTCTTAACAGCAGGAATGCCGCAATAATGATTACAGGAACAGCAACTTCAAGCGGTGCAAGATTTAGTGCCGCCGCAACTGCAAGCGCACCGAAGCCCACATGAGATAATCCGTCACCGATCATTGAATACCGTTTGAGAACTAGCGTTACACCGAGCAGTGCCGCACACAAAGAAACAAGCGTGCCGACAATGAATGCTCTGACTATAAAATTGTATGAAAACATTTCAAAAATCATATCAAACATTTTTAGCACCTCCGTGAACTCTGTGCTGACATTCATCACACGGGCAATCGCTGAGAATAAAGCGTTTGCCGGCATCCGAATGCAGATACTGATGTGCCGTACCGTAGAAATACCAATTCTTTGCAAGGTGCAGAATTTTTGAGGCATTGCTCACGGCTGAATTCACATCGTGAGAAACCATAATAATCGTGATTCCGCTTTCATTCAACTTTTTGATGAGAGCGTACATATCAGCCATTGCCATCGGATCAAGTCCCGTTACAGGCTCGTCAAGAATAATCAGTTTGTGAGTTGCACACAATGCTCGGGCGAGCATAACACGCTGTCGCTGACCGCCCGAAAGCTCTCTGAAACATTTTTTGCGTAAATCATAAATGCCCGTGAGCTTCATATTCTCGGCGGCAGTTTTTTTCTGCTCCTTTGAATAGAAAAAGGTGTGCTTTTTATTAAGACAGCCCGAAAGCACCACCTCTTGCACCGACGCAGGAAAGTCACGCTGAATATCGCTTGACTGCGGAAGGTAGCCGATTTCATTCTGTTTTAGTCCGTCACTATAGGTAATCGAACCGCTCAATGGCTTTAAAAGTCCGAGAAGTGCTTTCATGAGAGTAGTTTTGCCCGAACCGTTTTCACCGACTATACAGATATAATCCTTTTCTTTTATATCAACCGAAATATCATTGACAACGGTTTTGCCTTCATAACCGAGCGAGGCATTTTCAATTTTAATAAGCGACATCAGTATAACGCCTCCTTTAATGCTTCAAGATTTTGTTCCATAACAGAAATATAAGTTGCACCGTTTTCAAAATCATCCTTTGTGACATTGTGACATGAAGAAAACTGCATCGTCTTTGCAGAAGAATCTTCAGAGATAATCCGAGCAATTTTGCCGCTTGAAAGCTCAAGATAGAATACAACGGGTATATTGTGTTCTCTTGTAAAATCAATCAGATGAGAAACAACGGCTGTACTCGGCTCGGTTTCGTGACTGCAACCCGGGAATGCACATTCATATCCAAGGTTGTAGTCGCTTACAAAATACAGAAACGGAAATCTGTCGCCGAAAACAAGCGTATCACGCTTTTTGTTATTTGCAACTTCGGTAAATTTCTTATCAAGGCTGTCAAGCTGTGAAATGTAATTTGTTTTTCTGTCATTGTAATATTTAGAATTTTTGCTGTCAACTGACATCAACTCATCTGCGATTGAGGCAGACATACGCTCCGCATTTCTGATTGAAGTCCAGACATGCTCGTCATACTCCTCCCCTTCCTCGTGATCGTGGCCTTCGTCATCATCATCCATATCTTCATGACTGTCGTGATCATGGTCATGATCCATAGATTGTTCATGTCTGAGAGGAACATACTCCATCATCTTCATCACTTTTACATCTTTGTTTTCAATTGACGAAAGAACTCCGTCAACCCATTCGTCGCTTTCACCGCCGTTGCAGATAAAAATATCGCAATTTTCAATTGCTGTAATATCTGACGGTTTGGGTTCATAACTGTGCGGATCGCTTCCGGGCGAAAGCAACAGGCGAATATCAACTTTATCTCCTGCAAGCTGTCTTACAAAATCATAGTAAGGAAAAATCGTTGTTACAACGCTGATTTTACCGTCAGATTTTCTGACATCTTCAGTTCTGTCACAAGCGGAAATTAATAACAAGCCGCAAATTATCACGGCAGAAAGAAAAATTGAAACAAGTTTTTTCATATATCACTCCAAATAACGCTTGAAAAGTCTTAATACACAAAAGGGATTGCATAAAACATCTTTATGCAACCCCTTTATAATTATTTGCAGAATCGGATAAATTTATCCGAAAGCTGTTTTATGCAGCTTTAGCGGCAAGCTTCTTTGCCTTTTTATGACGCTGCCACATAACCCAAAGTGGACCTGCGATACAGATTGAAGAATAACAACCTGATATGATACCGATAATCATCGGCAAAGCCCTGAACAGATGTGATATTGAACGCACAGGCAACAGCATAAACAACAAGAATAGCCGAAAGTGTTGTTACAGAAGTCATAATTGTTCTCTTAATACACTTTGTGCAGCTGAGGTTGAATATCTTGCCAACATCTGTTTTGCTTCCGACAAGCTTCTTTTCCTCACGAACACGGTCATAGATAACAATTGTATCGTTAAGTGAGTAACCGAGAATCATAAGAACAACTGCGATGAAGCTTGCGTCAATCGGCATCTGGAAGATTACATACATAAAGTAAATCATTGCAACATCGTGGAAGAGGGCTACGAGAGCCATAACACCTGCCGAAAGACCGCCGATTTTCTTAAATCTGATTGTTACATAAAGAACCATAAGCACGGCTGCAATTGCAACAGCAGTAAGACACTTGAGAAGGAAGCTGAAACCCATTGAAGCATCAACTGAATTTGATTCAAGACATTTGAAGTTATTGTCCGGATACTTCTTCTGAAGGTCTGATTCAAGGTTCTTCTGAATATCGGTTTTGATTGAATCGTTACCCGAGAACTGAACAGTTACAGTTGTGCCGCTGTCACCCATAAGATCCTGAGCATATGTAGTAGTGATTCTGTCCTCTGTTGTTTCAACCTGAATAAAATCAGTAAGTTCAGACTGATTGATTTCACCGCTGTAGCTGAATTTAAGTGTGGCACCGCCAGAGAACTGAATGTCAAGCTGTGTACCGAAAATAAAGTTACATACGATACCGATAATAATAATTGCAAGAGAAATTCCGAAGAAAATCTTTTTGTGACCTACAAAGTCAATAATCTTGTGGCCTCTGTTATACTTTTCGGCAAATTCCTCATCTGTAAGGAGGGCATTTGAAACTGCCTTTGTCTGAGTTTTATCAGTCATTCTTAGCACCTCCAAACAACCATTTTTTACGCAGGAACTTAAAGCCTGCAACACTTCTGAGCATAATTCTTGTACAGAATACACCCATGATAAAGTTAGCAATTACGCCGACAAGAAGCGTGTAACCGAATGAGTAGATAGTACCTGTTGTAGACTCACCGAAGATGATTGAGAGGATATTTGCAGGACCAAATACAAGCATAAGGATAATTGATACGATAATAACGGTCATATTACCGTCAACGATAGCGGAAAGTGAATTCTTTGTACCCCTTTCAAGAGCACCGTCAAGAGTTCTGCCCGCTTTAAGTTCTTCTTTGATACGCTCGGCAGTAATAACATTACAGTCAACGCCCATACCGATTGAAAGGATAAGACCCGCAATACCGGGGAGCGTCATTGTGAACGATGAGAATACGGGGAAGTAACCTGATACAGCCGCAATGGCAAGACCCATCTGACCGAGAAGTGAGATAACTGCAACAAAACCGGGCAAACGGTAGAAGAGAATCATAATGATTGCAATAATGATAAATGCGATAACACCCGCATATGCCATTGCAACAAGTGAGTTCTCACCGAGGGTTGCGCTGATTGTGCCGTAGTTTGATGTTTCAAGCTGGAACAGAAGAGCACCTGCATTAATTTTTGATGCAAGGTCCTGAGCCTCTTTAGCTGTAAAGTCATCTGAAATAACAGCGTTGCCGTCTGTAATTTCAGCCTCAACCTTAGGAGCTGAAAGCATAATATCATCCATCCAGATTGAAACCTGCTGGTTTAGATATTCTTTAGTGATGTCAGCAAAACGCTCCTTACCGTTCTTGTCACCGCTGCTCTTCAGCTTAAGCTGAACTACATAGGAATTTTTACCTGTGGTCTTGTCTGTTGTCATACCTGCTGTTGCACTTTCAACATAAGAACCGTCCATAAGGATTGTCTTAGCTGTGTCGCCCGAAGGAGTTTTGTAAACATCCCCGCCGTTTGAATCAACATCTGTTGTTTCATGACCGTCTCCGGGACGGAATGTAAGCTGTGCTGTTGAAGAAATCTCTTCGATTGCCTCAATTGCGTTCTGGTCGGAATCTTCCTTCCATGGGAAACGAACAATGATTCTGTCGCTTTTTGCATCCGCATAAAGCTCATAATCTGTGATACCCTGAGATACCATTCTTAATTCAATGATTGACTTTGCAGACTCAAGCTGCTCGTCAGTTGCGTCAACATCTCCTGCCGGTTTGAATGTTGCTTCAACACCGCCACGGATGTCAATTCCCCATCGTATATCGCTGATGCCCTTTAATACTGTTGTTTTGTTATCGCCGGTGTAGTAGGAAATACCAAAAATCGCAGTAAACGAAAAGGCAAGTATCAGCAAAGCTACGACAAAGAATACAGGCTTTGGAACTCTTTTCATGCCTTTGAAACCTCCGTTAAATAATTGTCTGTGATTTTATTTTGCTCAAAAGTCAAAATAACTCTGTCACGAACATCCAATCACAGACCGTAACAGAGTTATTATAGAATTTTTTTAGGAAAATGTCAATGGATACGGAAATATTTAATAAAAAAAGAATTGAATTTATCAAAAAATACATTCTAATGTCATAAACTGCATACAAAATTCTTCCAAAATCCAACTGACAAACCAAATTTTCAAATGATGATTACTTGTTCAGAATCTTTTCGCAAGCCGCAAGCCTTGCACAGATACAAAAAACATCCATAGCAACTTCAAGCTCGTGGTTCGGAGGGAAGGTCGGTGCAATTCTGATGTTGGAATCCTTTGGATCAATTCCGAGCGGATATGTTGCACCTGCACCAGTAAGAACAACTCCTGCCTCCTTACAGAGAGCGACGGTCCTCTTTGCCGTGCCTTCAAAAACATCAACGCTTACAAAGTAACCGCCGTGCGGCTTTTTCCATGATGCGATATCAGCAGGCGCAAGTTCTTTGTCGAGAGTATCAAGAACAATCTCGAATTTCGGTTTAAGGACAGACTTGTGCTTTTCCATATGTTTAAGCACGCCGTCATAGTCCTTGAAGAATCTTACATGACGGAGCATATTAAGCTTATCATAGCTGATGATTTCGTAGTTATATTTTTCACGGAGAACTTTGAGGTTGTTCTCAGATGCAGCCATTGCGGCTACGCCTGCACCGGGGAAAGTAATCTTTGATGTTGAGCAGAAAAGAATCGGGAGGTCTTCATTACCTGTCTTTTTGCATTCATCCATAATGTTGAGCAAAACATCAGGTGTGTCGCTGATTTCATGGATGCAGTAGGCATTATCCCACATAATTCTGAAATCCTTAGCGGCAGGCTTTAAAGCGGCAAAGCGCTTAACAACCTCATCGCTGTATGTGATGCCGGCAGGGTTTGAATATTTCGGAACGCACCAAATACCCTTGATTGAGTCATCCTCAGAAACGAGTCTTTCAACCATATCCATATCGGGACCGTTGTCGTCCATCGGAATCGGAATAAGCTCAAAGCCGTAATACTGAGTAATGCCGAAATGACGGTCATAACCCGGTACCGGACAGAGGAATTTTCTGTTCTTTACTTCATACCATGGTTTGCAGCCCTCAACAGCGGGAGCTGTCATAAAGCATGAAATTGTATCAAACATCATATTAAGGCTTGAAGAACCGCCTACAATAACATTCTCTGCATCTACACCGAGAATATCCGCAAAAAGCTTTCTGCACTCTGTAATACCGTTGAGAAGTCCGTAGTTGCGGCAATCCATCTTATCCTCACCGATAAAATCGGATTTGCTGTTGATTGTATCGAGCATAGGTAAGGAAAAATCAAGCTGTTCTTTGCTGGGCTTACCTCTTGCCATATTGAGGTTAAGTCCCATACCTTTAATCTCCTCAAATCTCTTTGCGAGATTGCCATACTCTTTTTCAAGTTCCTGCTTACTCAGTTCAAGATAACCCATTTTGAATAACTCCTTAAAATATTATTGCAAATGCAATTTAAATTTCTAATATATTTTACTCTATTCGCCCAAGAAATGCAAGATGTTTTTTGCAATCTTGCATTTTTATTTTCACAAAAAAGAACAGACCTGCAACAGTCATTTTTGGTGAAAGTTTGCAAGTCTGTGATTTTGTGTTATTTTTATCGAGAATGTGTAGTTTTGTGCCAAAGCACAAAATTGGGATTAATAATACTGGTAGTAGTAATAACCTTTCTTTCTTCTCTTTGAATCATAAGTACAACCTACCTCAATCAGACCGAGTACGGTTGAATCGGCAAGCTTTACGCTGTCAAGAAGGTGCTGAAGGTCACCATGAGTTGTTGAGCGTTCACGAACAACTACAACAAAGCCGGCAATCATATCCTTGAGAAACAGAGCGTCGGCAACCACACCGATAGGAGGCGTATCAAAAATTACATAATCATAATCTCTGACAAACTGCTCATAAAGTTCCTGAAATCTGGTACTGCACATAAGCTCAGAGGGGTTTGGCGCAACCGTACCTGCCGGAAGAATGTCGAGATTCGGAAGAACATCATGCTTAACAGCCTCGTCAATTTCAATCATTTTACCGATTACATTGGTAAGTCCCTTTTTATTGTCAAGCTTAAAAATGTTGTGAACATTAGGACGGCGAAGGTCGCAGTCGATAAGGAGAACTCTTTTTTCCATTTTCGAAAAGGAAATTGCAAGATTTGCGGAAACGGTGCTCTTGCCCTCACCCTTTGAGTAACTGGTTACGGCAAAGCACTTTTTTCTTTTGCGGAAAGCGAGAACATAATATTAGTTCTTGCGGCCTTATACGACTCAACAATTGCAAACTTGCTCTTATCGGAAAGAGAAAAATTCTGTCCGTTATTTTTTTTATCGTCTTTCTTTTTAAATAATTTAAAATCAGAAGCCATAGTTCCTCCTTAACCCTGGTTCTCAAAGTCGGGAATTTCGGCAAATATAGGAATACCGTAGATATCCTGAATATCGTCCTCAGACTTGATTGTTGTGTCGATAAGTTCAATAAGAATAGAAATAAGGCAGGAAGCAATTAATCCGATTGCCGCGCCTATAAGCATATTCTTTGTGTTACTCGGTGCATACGGAGCCGAAGGAACCTTCGCCTGACGAAGTGTTCCGATCTGACCGTAGCTGAATTTTGAATTATAAACCTCAGCCGCCTTTTCGGCAAGCTGATTAGCAACATTGGCACACTTCTGTGCGTCTGTACCGTCCACTGTAATTGTGATAAAGAAAGTACCTTCGGTTACATCAACATTAACCGTGCAGCCGTCATAGAGTGCTGTCATCTCATCGGAATTTTTAAAGAGTGTAACACAGATTTCAGCAAGATTTGCAGAGGCGGAAATATCAGCAGGATATATCTTCTGGTTCTCCTCATTGGTTGTCTTTTTGGTTGTATCATCGGCAGCCTTTGAAGGTGTCGTACTCTTGGTGTCGGCATTGGCATTTGCTCGCTGTGACGAACTGTAGTTCTGCACATAAATCATGGTAGATGTGCTGTACATCGGTGCAATTACAAAGCGTGAATACATAAAGAACAGCAGTCCCATTACAACAGTAGCAAGAATAATAAACTTGATTCTTTGCAAAAGGATGCCGACAATTCACTGAATGGTTACATTCTTTACCATTTATATAGCCCCTTTAATTCATATTAAGTATTAAGAAAACATACCGTAAAGCAAAAAGGTGTTTTTACGGCACTGATTTACACATTTATATTTTATTATCTTATGTATTTTCAGCAATAATTCTATCATAGAATATTGATTGAAATAATTTCTTTAATATTATACAAATTTTTCGTTGTCGGATTCTTTAACAACAAAAATAAAGGAAGCCGTAAAGACTTCCTTTATCATAGTTTATTAAGTTACGGTTATCAGCCTACAACATTAAGAAGTACACCGGCTGCAACTGCTGAACCGATTACACCTGCAACATTCGGACCCATAGCGTGCATGAGGAGGAAGTTGCCGGGATTTTCAGCCTGGCCAACCTTCTGAGATACACGGGCAGCCATCGGAACGGCGGATACGCCTGCTGAACCGATAAGCGGGTTAACCTTACCGCCTGTTGCCTTGTACATAATCTTACCGAAAAGTACACCGAATGCAGTACCCATACAGAACGCAAGAAGACCGAGAACGATAATCTTGATTGTGTCAAGAGTAAGGAAGTTCTGACCGGATGCGGTTGCACCTACAGTTGTACCGAGGAAGATTGTGATAATATTCATAAGCTCGTTCTGAGCTGTTTTGCTGAGTCTTTCAACAACGCCGGACTCCTTAAAGAGGTTACCGAGCATAAGCATACCAACGAGCGGAGCTGCGTCGGGAAGGAAGATTGCGATGATAATAACAACAATTACCGGGAACATAATCTTCTCAAGCTTTGAAACGGGACGAAGCTGCTCCATAACTACGGAACGCTCTTTTTTGGTTGTGAGCGCCTTCATAATAGGCGGCTGAATAATCGGCACAAGAGCCATATATGAATATGCGGCAATTGCGATTGAACCGAGAAGATGCGGAGCAAGCTTTGTTGTTACATAAATAGCCGTAGGACCGTCGGCACCGCCGATGATACCGATACTACCGGCCTGAGCAGGAGTGAAGCCCAACGCGTAAGCCCCCAGGAAGGTCACGAAAATACCCAACTGCGCAGCAGCACCGAGCATGAAACTCTTCGGGTTGGCGATCAGCGGGCCGAAATCGGTCATGGCACCGACACCGATGAAGATCAGACACGGGTAGATACCGAGCTTCACACCCAGATAAAGATAATCGAGCAATCCGGCATCCTGAATGAAGCTTCCCCAGTGGATATGTCCGCCGGCGAACAGTTCGGAATGGAACATATTCGCTCCCGGCAGGTTGGTCAGCAGCATACCGAAAGCGATCGTGAAGAGCAGCAGCGGTTCGAACTTGTGTTTGATGGCGAGGTACAGGAGCAGGAAAGCGACGAGAATCATCGCTATATTCCCCCAGGTCGCCCCTGCGAATCCGGTCTGATTGAAAAAATCGACCAGACTGTCGGACAATGAAATGGATCCAGCTGTTAACATCATATCACTTATTCGATAACGATTAACAGATCACCTTCCATCACGGTAGCGCCCTTCTGGACGTGGATGGATTTGACAACACCGCCGCGTTCGGCATCGATGTTGTTCTCCATCTTCATCGCCTCGAGCACGAAAAGAGTTTGACGGGGAGCGACGCGGTCGCCCTCCTTCACATTGACCGAGAGGATCGTACCGGGCAGCGGAGATTTCACCTGCAAACCGGGACCGCCGGCAGCAGCCTGTGCAACTTTGGGAGCGGAAGGCGCAGCCGTAGTCGGAGTCACCGACAGCCCTGCAGCTTTCGGAGCGGGAACGACCTGCGGTTTCTTCATCTTGCTGGCCTGCTCGCCGACGATTTCCACCTCGTAAGCGACACCATTGACGGTGACGTTGGCCATCGTCGATTCTTCGTTCACGTCCTCAATCGAAATGTCGTATTGATTTCCGTTTATTTTCAATGAATAGTCTTTCATAACTTATTTTCTGTAATCTGGCATTTGAGTTAATCCGTGAATTTTCGAGTTCCAGGGCGAGTAAGCCCGCTTGATGCTCAAAATCGTAAGCATCTCGGTTTCCCGGTCGTGACGGGCGCTGCCGAAGAGCTTCAGCGCCGTCATAATGGCGGCTACGGTCTCCTCGTCCAATTCCGTCTGCGACGGTGACTGCTTCTTGCGCTGATGCGTAAAGAAAGAACCGAAGCCCTTCATTACAAAGACCAGCAGAAGGAGCATGACAATCACCAGGCAGAACCCGACGCATGTGATCGTAAGGATACCCGACCAATCTATCTGTGTCATAATTCGTCGATTTATAAAGGAATATTAGAGTGCTTCTTGGCCGGATTCTGCAAACGTTTGGTTGCGAGCGACTGCAAAGCGCGGATAATGCGGAAACGCGTGTTGCGCGGCTCGATCACATCGGCG
>ENA-OOWH01001178-OOWH01001178.1-human-gut-metagenome-genome-assembly--contig:-NODE-1178-length-16944-cov-4.802061_pt1 | contig 16944 bp, 10 predicted proteins | sample MGYA00241576_ERZ501321 | MGnify/ENA primary metagenome ERZ501321 (study PRJEB25962, sample SAMEA2042733) | human gut metagenome | biome: human gut; feature: human-associated habitat; material: faeces... | reverse complement strand
TTGCTTATACACTGACGAAGGAGCTAAGAAACTCAACCACTATATCAAATCATTACAAAAGGTGTTTTGGTATAGAAATCCGAAAGATTATATCGAAGTAATAGATCCTGTCCCAGAGACAGATAATATATTTATTTTGCCAAAGCGAAATGAATCAGATACCGTACGTATAGTTGGTCAATTATGAAAAATAGAATTATATCACTTTTCATATATTTATTGCCTGGTTTGATCTATGCTCAAAATAATGCAGACGACAAATATGAGATTATGTCTCTAACCGACATGTTGAATCTTTTTAAGGACAGTATCAAGACGTACCAGCAGGTTATAATGGTATAATTGCCGAATGGTTCACTGGCAAATACCTTGAATATTGATATTGAGTCAACAAGCAATATTAAATCATTGATTGTCTATGCAACAATGCGTTTTTATTTCTATATTTGTAGAATCACACAACTTAAATTTAATGCATATGAAACAGAAATTAGTACGAATAGGTATTAGCGGGATACAGAAACAAAAAGAGAGATTTTGCCTTATATTTCCTGTACTATTATTTATATTTATCTTTCCCGCATCATCTATTGCTCAAACTATCGCAGAAGAATATAATTTCAATTTTAAGGGAGGAGAAGAACAAAAGTGGTCTTGGATAAAGAACCAAACCGGATGCTTTACTTATATTGAATCAATGCAAATAAAGAAAGATGATAATATAGTTTATAAAATATCATATACTCCACCTCCATCAAAAAATAAGAATATGATATTTATTACATCTTGCACTATCATGATACCAGAACAGATAAATGGAGATAGCTGCCAAGTATCTATAAAAAGTAAAACAAGAGAGATAACTAATGCATGGCTTACAGTTACAGCTCTCAACAGTAATGAAGTGGCAGTAGCATCTGAAGACAAAAAGCTGGAACATCCGGAATGGACGGATAATGTACTATCATTAAAATTGACGGACGGGAAATATAAAGCCAAAGCATTACGAATTAATATCTTTTATTTTGGAAATAGTAATCCGGATCAACAAATATGTTTAAGTGACCTGCAAATCAATATTGATGGAAAAGATCTGGGGAAACAATCTATTGAAGATCAAACTGTCATTAACACAAACATTCACAAAAGACTTATCAAAAATAAGATTATAAAATTATCTCATGACAATGATAGTACTCTGCTTACGCGAATAAATGAATTGAAAGATAAAAAAATCATAGGATTAGGAGAATGTACTCATGGTTCGCAAGAATTAAAAACTGCGGTTATTCAATTTTCAAAGAATCTCATTCAAAATGGAGATTGCAGGTTTGTTCTGTTAGAGGCTCCCGTTGATGCCTTACTACTGGTCGATGCATATATACAAGGAATTATATCATCACCCGACATTGAAAAACAAATAAAAGAAATCATGCAGATGTTTTTTACAAACAATAGCGAGCTTATGGGCTTTGTGGATTGGTTAAAGGAGTATAACAAGACATCTCTTCGTAAAGTACACCTATCTGGTATGGATTATAAAGACATCATAAGTCCATATTTTTATGACTACCTATTAAATCTATTGGATAAAGAAAAAGGACGATACTATTTATTAAAACTATATGATAAAGAATTTAAAGATATATTGCAATATGCTCATGAGGATGTTTATTTAAAAACGAAGTTGGGAGAAGAGAATTTTTCGCTTTTTACCCAATACATAGAAACTTGTATCAATTTGGGTATTGGCTCCCAATTGCCTCCTCCTGATTATAGGGATTTCTATATGTTTACTTATACCAAACAACTTGCTGATCATTTCTTAAAAAAAGATGAGAAGCTAATCATTCACGCTCATAGTGCCCATCTTTCTAACTTGGAACGTTTTGATAGTTTTCCGTATAAAGAAATCCCAGCAGGGAATCGTTTAAAGAAATATTATGGAGATAAGTATTACTCAATTGGTTTTCAAGTTGGAAAAGGAACATTTACTCAGGAATCCGCCGGTTATTTTAGCAAGCTGATAGCATTACCATTATCCAAGCCACCATATAATAGTTTTGAACATTTAGCTCTAAGCACAAAAGAAAGTTATTTCTATTATCCATCCAAATATATGGATGACGGTATTGTTGAGTTATTAGTTATTCCAAGAATGGCACGTTATCAGAGACAATATCAATTTCATTCTGTGAAAAACTGGTGTGATGCCTATGTCTTTATACAAGAGAGCACGCCGCTCAAAAATGTAACGACTGGAGAATTCGAAACAATGTTCAAACAATTTCTTAGAATAAAGGAGTTGATAAAAGAATTGAAAGCAAACGAAGAAAAGATAAGAAATAAAGAGTAACTTCTACTCAAAAGTAAAAGCTACTCTTCATTCCATATAAGATTGGGGATATTCAGTAAGTTTCCCTATTTATTTGCTTTAATACGTTGCCCGTCCGCCTGAACAGCGTACAGTTCCGCTCCTTCAATGTCTGCTTCGGCAGGTACAGTAAATACAAACCGATTGGCAAACCATACTTTTTTGCCATCCTTGATTAATTCGAAAGCAACCGCCTGTTCGCCATTAGTCACAGTGTATGTTCTTCCGGAAACGGTATAACTTACAGTCTTGGTGATTTTCACATTGTTCTGGAATGTTTCGAAGTACCCTACATCTCCTCCATCTTCGGATATACCTTTTTGATTGCCTTTGGCTCCTACCTGATATCTTCGGTCTTCAATGTATTCAATAGGCGGACATTTAGTGGAAAATGTTTTCATATAAGCCAGCGTCTGATTAATCATATCCTGTGTCACGGTATATGAAAAGCTTCCGTAAGCATACAACTTGAAACTGACCGGAATAAAGAATCCCCAGGCATCGAAGAATTCGGTCATATCCATGTTAGCAGCTTTTGCTACGTTGCGTGCATACATCAGTTGCGCTGCTCCCGGATCATTGAAAGGTAACCAGAATTCAGGGGTACGTCCTTGCTCGAATATCTTACGGATGGTATTCGGTTTCTTGCCGATACGTTCGAAGTATGTCCACAATTGCTGGTTGAGGCGCATATGCATTTCGGAGGCTTCTCCTTGATATAATCCATATTTATTGGCATCATCAGATGTCATATCCTGGGGGGTAAATGCCAGCGTGTTCGGGTCTCGCGGATGCATGAATCTGCTCCAAGGAGTCGGAGGCGCATACCGGTAAGTAGCTAAAGTCCCAATGGAGCTTCCACGTGATCCCCACTGGTTTATCTTGTACACCACATAATTAGAAAAGAGATTATTGCTCGATTCCGTAGTACTGGGCCAGTTGATAGCTCCCTGATGCATGTGTCCGAGTTCATGTCCCGGCCCCCATTCATTGTCCTGATTCTTGTCCATATCACGCGGATCGAAGTTGTTTTTGAAACCCCATCCATCTTTTGTGCTTACATCACCCGCTGCCATATTAATGTAATAATTGGTAGCATAAAGTCCGTCGGTGAAAGTCGTGACATGCATCAGTGAATTGAATTCTCCTGTATTCGAATAAGTATCGATGGCAGCCAGTTCCTGCTCCCAATCTATCAGGTTATCCCATCGTTCCATTCCTCTTACTACTCCATACTGTTTGAAGTTGTCCTGATTTTGCAGCAAGTCTTTCAGTGCTGTAAACAGAATCTTCCTACCTTTCAGCACAAATACACATTTGTCAGATCCGTCCAAAGTGACAGATTTTGCCTTCCGGATATATTCACGGAACAGATCATCGGTTTTATCCACAGTCAGATCCCATACATTGAAGCCTACACGCGCATGTTCCGTTATCTCCACATACTGGGGCGGAAAATGTATTTTCACTGCCGGCATGCCACGGGGATCAAGTTTCTGATAGATGACAAACAGATTTCCCGCACGTGAGAAAGAAAACTTGTTGATTCCGTTTTTCAGGAATCGTTCTTCACCGTCGGGCCCCAGATCCGAACAACACCTTAGTGAAATGGATTCACCTTGCGGTATGCCGTCTGCTAAAACGACCATCTCTTCACCCGCATTGGTTATGATACCGGTAGGGTTGCAAAGAGGCGAGTAGTAATTGGTTCTCAATTTATCTCCCCAATATTCGGGCACACTGTATGCCTGATATGACTGTATCCTGAATCTCTTTTCCGCTTCGGGATAAGTATTGCTCTGCAAAGACTTTGCCAGCACATTGAAGAATGCCGGAAGCCGATTGATGGTTTCGTCGGAAGCGTCCGGGCGGAGTTCACTGCATGAACGATCGGTGAATACAGTTATCAGTTGTTCGTCAAGCGGATTTTCCGCAGCATGGAAAAATTCCATCTCGTCGCAACTGACGAAATCATTTAATCCGCTTTTAACTTTGAATTGAACAGCCGCAGGTACAACCGGATCGTTCAGCAATATCCTATGGCTGCCTCCTGCTCCTTTAAAATCATAATCTTGTATATGAACAAAATCCGCACTTCCTTGAGGCTTGATGTAAAGTTCGAATGCTCCGAAATTACCGTTACCATTTCGACTGTGATACAGGATATAGTCTAGCGTAAGCTGATTCTGATCGAATTGATATTCAAGAGTAACGGGGAATTTTGCAGATTGACTCCATGTGGAATGATAACAGGTTCCGCCGAACTGACCGTCATAAGACTTCGATATATCCTGCCCCGGCTGATGGTCGGTGTCGTATCCGCCGGTAACTTTCAACTTTACATCCTTCTCCGGATTTACCCCCGAAATATCACTCGATTTCTTTTGTTGTTTGATTTCCGACTGGTCATAAATGTTTGTATTTTCTTTGGATACAAACTTGATCGTAGCATTCCTTTCTGTAGTCAGAGGATTGGAAGCAATGGAGAATATTCGTGTACTGGATGCCAGATCGGCTCTTGTATCAGGTACTTCTTTCTCGGTAATCCAGTCTTTGGCTTCCTCCGGAATGACTACTTCATAGTCTGTATTGGAAAGCAAGTTGACTTCTATATGATCGTTTCCTGTTCCCGCCACCTGAATGACATGGCTCTCTTCAGCCACTTCAATGATCAGGTCACCGCCTGTCTGCACAACTCTGAGTTTAGCAGTCAGCGCATTATTGGCGATAGTAATATTTCCTTCTCTAACTCCTTTTTCGGGACTGGATATTGCCGAAACCGTCAGTTCTGTATCCGATGCTTTCCTTGCCGTCAGCCATTCTTTTCCCTCGGTTACCGATGCATTCCACTCCCGGTTCGATTTGACAGGTACGGCTACTTCCCCACCCTCTTTCTTGAATCCAATGGATTTCTGAACTTGCAGCACCGGCTCTCCCTGCAGCTCCTTATCATCACTCTTGCAAGCATAGAGAGTAGTGACTCCCACCAGCAGAATAAGAGAGATACATAGTATGTGTTTTACCTTATCCAATAACATAGTATTTATAATTTTTGTTGTTTTTCCATTTCGTTGACCAGACTATCCAAATCGAAGTCAATGTTATATTCATTCTCTATCTGAATCTTTTTGATTTGCTTCACCAGCGAATGCGGCTTCAGCCTTCGGATCATCTCTATTTCCAGAAGCCTGTTCGGGAAACGTTTGCGAATGCCATCGATGTCTTTCATATAAATACTGTCTGCTCCCTGATAAAGCGCATTGGCGGATTCTTCAAGAATAAATGCTCCCAAACTGTCAGGATATTGTTCGAGCACTGCCCGCAGAATTTCCAGACTTTTTCCGAAACTTTGATGCGCATCAGCATTCATATCTTTAGCCGCCTGAAACAATCCTAACTGAAACAGGTATTCTCCTGTTATCGCTTTTCTCTCCATTGCCAAAGTCTGGACATGCAATGCGGAATCCAGCTCCCCTATCTCAGCCAGTAGTTTAGCTTTGGTACCATAATAATCGGGGTTGAGACTGTCAATCGACAGTGCCCGGTCCAGAAGGCTGATACACTTCCGGGTGGAATCGACATCATAAGACGATTGCAGGATGGCGACCGCCTGTTGATAAAAACTGTCGGCACTGAGATTTACGGGATGGGGACGAATGTCCGGTTTCTGCCGTGAATGACAACCGATGGCTGTGCAAATTAGCAGCAAAACAAGTAATATGATATTCAGTTTCTTTGTTTTCATGTACATGATTCTCAATAGTCGGATAATATAAATAAAAAAAATGACTGACAGGGAGTTTTATAGGAAAATGTGTCTAATCTAATCTTATTTCCTCCCCGCCAGTCTTTTCATTAGTTTATCAGATGCCTAACTGCTCTTTGGCCCAGGCTTCATCATGCCTTACTCTGTAGAGATACATCTCAGCCATATTCCACCATGCTTTATTAGCGTTAGTATAGTCCAATGTGGCTTGATTACGGCGACCCGTAGGAGTAAATCGGATATAGTTGTAAGCTTGTTTACCATTCACATTGTTTTTAGCGGTAGCATGACCACCGTTTGATGTCGGTAAATTGAACTCTTCCGTACCCATGCTTTCAAAGTATTCACCGTTGGTACTTCCGTAAATAGTTGCGATCGTTACGTCGCCCCCATTATTTATGCCAGTCTGACGCGCATCATATTCAAAACGAAGCCCTTGCAACGGTTTGTTCAGTTTAATCTGCACGTAATGGGCTTCTGATACGACTGGATCTTGCCATCTGGAATGATAATAAGTTCCACCTTTGCCGTCAATCAAAGCAGGTAAGCCACCTCCATCACCGTCCTGTGTCGCATTAGCAGAAAGCATATCAACAGTGAGAATGACGCGTTCCAACTCGGAAGCTTCGCCGGAAGTACCTGTAATGATTACAGGACTCTCAGTCTCCATTCCCGTAGGACCGTAGGTCTTGAAAGTAAAGGAATATTCACCAGCACACTGATAGGTATCATCTATGATAGCCGATGTTGTCTTGAATCCATCTATTTCTATCTCTTTATTTTCTTTTGTGACCTTATCATAATACGTGATTTTCACTTTACTATAATCCACATCTTCCGGTGCTTCCCATTGCAGAGTGATGTGTCCGGCTCCCGGTGTAGCGGTAGCATTCACCACATTTACAGGAGGAACGGGAACGAATCCTGCTTGTTTCACAGTAACTGTAAAGCTGTTTGGATCAACCGGATCTTTACTTGTGAACGTTATCGTTCCTTCACGGGGTTGTTCTACAACTGCGGTGTTAGGCTCTATGATGAAGCTTTCGGAAGCATCACGCAATGCTCCTCTGGTGAGCGGTGCAGTTGCAGGCTTAATCCATGTTTGAGCATTTTCGTCAATCACATATTCATATTCCGCACCCGCAGGACCGTTCACTTTGAAAGGAATCGTGATCGTTTCGCCCATTGCTTTCACTTCAAAGACCTTGTGTGCATCGTCAATGTCAACAATATATCCTCTCGGCTGCTGCTTGATAATGAACGTGCCGACACAGTTGTAATTCTGTGACGACTGAAGGGTGATTGTACAATACCTCACAATGGTATCAGTATTCTGATCCAAACTGAATACCAGATTTTTCTTGACGATATCTTCCGCTTTTACAGCTTTTTGTCCTTTCTTTGCTTTCAGCTCTTTCGGTTCGTTAAAGCGTACCCAGTTACAGGTATCCGGTACAGTGATGACATCCAGATTCAGATTGGTATTCACCTGGATAGAAAGTGAAGTCGCTTTAGCATCCACCGCCTTCATTCCATCATCCGTCAATCCGGGTATATCGATCACCGGTTCCAAGCCGAACTGTTTCACACTTATGGAATAACTCTGGTGACCGTATGCTATCGTAACTTCTGCTATACGCTGTTTATAGCCTTCATTCTGATCGGCAGAAACCGTGACTTTACCTTCCTGCTTTTGTAGTTTGCACCATTCGGCATTCGAACTTACCGTCCAGTTATCGAGCGCCACGTTGGTCTCCACTTCTATCTCATGTTCGCCGCCGGAAAGCGGAAAAACAACAGCCGCCTGGCTCTCGCTGGGAATGGTCAATGTCAGTACATTGAACTCAGTTTCATAATCAGGACCACAGGAAGAGAGAGCTACGAAAGTTCCCAGGATTCCTGTCAGTCCGATGATTAGTATATTTTTTTTCATATTATTAGATGCATTACAAGTTTTCTACTCTTGGATTGAATTGGTATCTCAGTTTGGCATTTACCTCCCTGTAGAGGTCGGTAGACTTCAAACGGTATTTGTAATGGAGGCGGAACTCCTTATAATAAGTGGAGCGTCCGTCGGGCGTCCGGATGACATTCAATAAATACGTATTGTCATATTCGCCGATGGGTGTGAGCTGCACTACGTCGATGCTTTGATACGGCAGGATAGTGAGTTCCTTTGCCAACGGATTCTCGGGCAACTGTGCTCCCATTTCCAGAATGATGCTCCCCTTATTGATGATATCCAGCGCAGTGGTATAGTCAGTGAAATTTTCATCACCGGCCATCAAACGTACAGAGTTCTCAGAGATAGGAAATACACGGTTGGAATTGGTCGGACGGCGAACTTCACTATACCCATCCGGATTCGGGATAATGACCGTACTACTGGTGTAATTGTAGTAAGTTGCCGTCTGCGTGGACGCATAGTAATTCTCCTTGTGGATACGAAGCAGCACGTGCCTCTTTTTCGGATTACAGTCCGGTGTTCTCAATGAATCTATCTTATATTCGAGAAAATAGATGGAGTCGGGTGAAATCTTTTCCAGATTTTTCAGATACACCGGAAACATAGCCTTGGAAGAGCCGGCGGAAATGTTCATTTCCATCGTTGGAAATTCATAGCATTCTTCCGGCAAGTACTTTGCAAAACGGGCTTTATTGATATCAAAATTGGATTTGTTGTAAGCCCTCAACAGTGTATCGGAATGTTGCAGCACCACTGTTACCGGTTCGTCGGTAGCCTGCGATCCACTCAACGAAGCTACCACGAAAAGGGTATCTCCTCCCTGCTGCAACTCAGCTACCTGGCGATCATATACCAAGTTGGAATTACTGAGTAAATTTACTTCTTTGCGGAACTGTTCCTGATCGAAATCATACTTATCGCAACCACTTATCATAACCAAAGCAGAGCAAAGAATTATAGTTAATATCTTTTTCATATTATCTTTCTGTTATTCTTGTTTTTCATTATCTGTCCCATCCCGGATTCTGGTCCATGGAAGGTACTTTCAGTAATTCAGAGTGACTGATCGGCATAAATACCATTTTGGGCAGTGCGACGCGATCGCGGATATTCTGTTGGTCAATGGTCACGATGTTCCAGAATCCCGGATTGCCGGCGACGTCCGTACGGTCTTTTTGTACATCCAATCCCTGCCAGTTAGACGTATTGGCATCCTCGGTAAGGTAAGTACCCCATCTACGGGTATCGAAATAGCGGTAGCCTTCGTTGAAAAGTTCCACTTGTCGTTCATTACGGATGATCTGCTCAAATCTCTCCACCTCGTTGAAGTCACCCAAAGCCGGACCGGGTAATCCGACACGATAGCGGATCATATTGAAGTATTTAGCCATTTCCTGAATATCACGGCTGACAGTCACTTCGACATCCGTACCTGTCATATCAGGAGTAGTAACGGTGACCGTACCCGTCACCCGGTTCAACGCTTCTACATATTCAAGAAGTACTTCGGCATAACGGATGATGGCAAACGGTTTAGGCTGAGTAACAAATGCGCCTTTCACACTTCCTTTTCCGCTCGACCATGAATCGTCAGGATGGACAAACTTGACGGGAGTGTAGCCGCTGATATTGTAATCATTGACGTTATTTCCCGCACCGGCCAACCCGGCTTGCGTATCATCATGAGAATACCAGAACTGCTGGTTGACATAGGTTGCGTCGGAAGAAGCGGAACTCATAGTCCACAAGCGTCCGGGAAATCCGATGGAAGCATAGAAACGTGCCGAACGGTTGTCATACATCTTCGGAACATCACCTCTCAACTGATAGTTTCCCAGCACTTTATTCGTACCTATTGTCTGACTGAGATCCGCTACATACGGATAGTCTGCCGATGCATTGTGGATGTCTCTGCCATCCATCATCAGGAAGCAATCGACCACTCTCTGAGGTACGGACATGCCGCCCCAGCCTCCGAATTTAACAGGGAACGAGTGGTGCGTGTAATTAGTCACATTTTGGGATGCCATTGCCCAGATAAACTCTTTATTGGTTTGAATAATACCTTCACCGTTGAACATATCGGCAAAAGAATGGTAAGGGTCGATACCACCCGCACCATCGGGGAAAGGAGCCGTAGGAACATTATCTGCCAACGGATAAGGGTATTGATTGTCCGGTGCCACTGTGAACAGTGAATAGTATTCCATATTGATCACTTGCTTTGCGGCAGCGGCTGCTACCGCCCAACGGTCGGGATCATAAGTCTGGTTTACGTAATCGGCACCGTCGCTTTTGCGCTTCCAATTGCTAAAGCACAAGCGGGCGGCATCACCGCCATTGAACAACGGAGAAGCTTGGAACAGGCGCAGACGGGCAATCAACGCTAAAGCTGCCCCCTTGGTAGGACGGTCGGAATAGCTGATACTCTGCTCGGTCGGTCCATAAATACCTTGTGTGGCAAGCTTGAATTCATTGCAAATATAATCCACCGATTCATCGTATGTAGACCGTTCCCTGTCATAGTATTCCGCAGATTCGGAAGTACCTAGTACTTCGTCTCCGACAATGAGCAACGGACCGTAGTTCATCAGTAAATGGTAGTAGGCATAACCGCGCATAAAGTGTACGTATCCGATGTAACGTCTTCTGTCGGCTTCTGTCATATCAGACACTTTATCGATATTTTCCAGCATCCGGTTACATCTTGCCACTACTACATACATGCTATACCATATATCCTGCCGCAGGTTTCTTCCGTTGACAGTACCAACACTGAATTGCGCTCCCCAAAACTCGTTGGTCTGCCATCTGACGGCAATCTCGTCCGAGGCAGTTTCTCCCGGATTCCATGAGTTTCCCCAAATGGCACCCGCGTCGGGAAAACGGGTCGGGGTGTTCCAAAGGTATCCTTCGGCATTTTTCATGCTGTGGAAAATGGAATCTTCCTTGAATGTAGCCTGAAAATAATTGTCTACATCCAGAAAATTGCAGGAACTGAGCAGCAAAGAACTGCCGATCACGGCTCCCAAAAGTATTTTAATTCGATTTTTCATAAATTTTTCAATGTTATGTGATTAGAATCTTAAGTATACCTGGAATGAATAGGTAGCAGGTATCGGATAGACAGCACCATTTGCCGATGCTTGTTCGGGATCGAAATATTTCACATTGTCGAAAGTGCACAGGTTATTCGCCACAAATTCCAGATCGACGGAAGACAATCCTACCGCTTTAATCCATGGCAGATGTTTCAGGCTGTATCGCAAGCTAACTTCCTGAAGGCGCAGGAAAGAACCGTTCCGCCTCCAGAAGGAGGACAATTGAGAATTGTTCTTATTACCTCCGTAAGAGAGACGTGGAAATTCAGCATTCGGATTTTCCGTTTCAGTAGTTCCCGAATACCATGCGGGCGTCCATCTGTTCTTGGGATTGTTGGCTAGTTTGATCACATTTCCCAAGTCTCCATTATAGAACGGAATCCATCCGTTGTCGTTTCCAAGCCCTGCACGATAGTAGTCTACCTTGGCGGAACCTTTGAACAAGACACTAACAGTCAGATCTTTCCACTGGAAGTCACCACCGAATCCATACATCACTCTTGGTAACTGGTTGGAATAAGACAATGGCACCTTATCGTCTTCATTGATAATACCATCGCCGTTGACATCGCGATATTTGATGTCGCCCGGGCGTATCTTTCCGAATCCGCTTTGATCGGGGCTGGTATTGATCTCATCTTTGCTGGCGAATAGTCCCTCGGAGATATATCCGCGTAAGATGTTAAAGGGTCTGCCGGTCACACTGAGATAGTCGTAAGGTAATTTATTCTCTTCAAAATAGTCGATGATATTTTGTGAGAATGTATAATTGGCACGAACCGTAAAACTCATATCCTTATTAATAGTATGGAAAAACTCAATATTTCCGTCCGATCCTACACTGTGCATACGTCCGACATTCGACTTCGGATAAGTCACCATACCTACGTAAGAAGGTAACGTCACACGGTCCTGGAAGATGTGGTCACGAGTATCCCGGAATATGTCGACTGTCAGGGACAACTTGTCGTGAAAGAACTTGGCATCGATACCAAGATTCGCCTTCTTTGCTACTTCCCATTTCAAATTGTCGGCTCCGGTATGGGTTTCTGTGATACCCGCATAACGATATCCCCAAGCAGATCCGGCATGATTGTCTATCAGGGTCAGGTAAGGGAAGCGTCCCTGGCCGGTATAATCGTTGGTAGAAACAATCTGGTCGTTACCTACGATACCGTAAGAGCCGCGAATTTTGAGGAACGTAAACCAAGGTAGTTTCTCTGTCCACCATGCATAAGAGGAAGGAACCCATCCTGCGGCAATGGAAGGAAAGAAACCGAACTGTTCTCCTTTTTTGAACTGTGCAGAACCTGTATAACCGAAATTCGCATCGATGAAATAACGGTTTTTATAGTCATAGGAGATACGTCCGGAAAGGTTCTGATGGCGTTTGGGGATGCTGGCGATACCTAAATCATCATATTTGCCCCATAGAGAGTTTTTCTCATCTTTCATATAGTATTCGAGCAACGCGCCAAAGGTATGGTCTCCGAACGACCGGTTCCAGTTGGCTTTCGCCTCCATATAGTATTGCCTGTAAGAGTTTTCGCCACTTCCGTATGCCATACTTGATTGTGCTGAGCGCAGCGCTTTAATCAAGACTCCCTGTGCGGTTCGTCCGGTAGCACGGTAGAGGTCGGGCCAAATCCTGCGGTATTCGCTGAAGTAGCCGATATGTTCCGTCATCGCTTGTACCGACATCGTCAGTCCTTTCAGAAATCCTCCGAATTCTTGCGTCAGCTTCAGCGTCAGCATGTTTCGGTTGTCCTCGCTTTGCATGTATCCGGTATTATTCAGCATAACATATGGAGAAGCCAATTCACGTGATCCGCCATATACGGGCAGCGTGCCGTCAGAGTAAGTGACCGGAAACAGAAGGGGGGTCAACTGCTGGACGGCTGACCATACCAGATCTGTGTTCCCTCCGCCCGGACTGACATAAGAATTGACATATCCATCTACACCGAAGTATAGCTGGGTCGTCTTGGTCAAATTCATATCGATATTGGCACGATAATTCAGCTTGTTTACGCTCAATGGCTTTTTAAACAGATTTTCCTCTTGGCGATAGGCGGCTCCTTCATCCTGATACCCCAGCGACAAGAAGTATCTGGCAACGTCACCTCCTCCTTTAGCACTGACATAGTAGTTCTGCTGAATAGAATTCCTTTTCATGATTTCATCTATCCAGTTTACATCCGGATAAAGATCCGGGTCCAGCCTGTTTTTGATCAGATCCAGTTCAAGACGGGTGTACAGATCGTCTTCCCCAGACATCGCTCTGGCTTCATTGGCAAGGAGTGCGTAATCATATGCTCCCAGGTATTCGGGCAGACGTTTGATATGTGATATTTTCATCGTAGCACGTCCGGTCACCTCTAATTTTCCACTGGTACCACGTTTGGTAGTCACCAATACCACGCCATTTGCTCCGCGTGTTCCGTAGACAGCCGTTGCTGCGGCATCTTTCAGGATACTGAACGATTCAACGTCGTCGGTATCAATATCTTCCAATCTTCCTTCGAGACCATCGATCAGTACTAAGGCTCCACTGCTGGCTCCGAAAGTACTGATACCGCGAATCCAGAAGTTGGAGATATTTTTGCCCGGTTCACCCGAACTCTGCATAGTGATAACACCTGCCATTCGACCTCCGATCATATTATTGAGGGAAGTGGCGGGAGTTTTTAGCTGCGCAACGTCAATGGTGGTGATGGCACCTACCACAGATACTTTTTTCTGGGAACTCATACCCGTTACCACTACTTCGTCAATCTTAGTCTCGTCTTCTTTCATGACGATCTTAAGCTTTTCTTCGTTTTTGGTAATCAGCATCTCGACATTCTTCATACCCACTGACTGGAATATCAGTGTAGCGTTTTTCGTTACTTTTATCTTGAACTTTCCGTCCAGATCCGCTACTACGCCGACTCCCGGTTCGTTCAGCCGTACCTACCAATGGCTCGCCGGTTGCATCCACAATCACGCCTGCCACTGTAAACTGTGTACTCGTTTCGTTCTGACTGTAGCCTGCCAATGGAATCAATGTCATAAGCAGTACAATCAATAAAAGATTTTTTTTCATATATGTATTATCAAAGGTTATTGTATAGACAATTTACGAATCACTTTATTTCCGGTATCTGCGACATATACAATTTGTCCGTCGGCACTAACAGCTACACCGAACGGATGATTGAACAACGCGATATCCGGACCGCCGTCTTTATAGCCCTTCATGCCCGGAAGTCCGATAGGAGTAGTTACCATAGCTCTATCCAAGGGCAATTTGGTATCGATTACTCGTATACAATTGTTACCACAATCAGCGATATACAATTTACCGTCTTCGGTAAAGCAGATTTGATGGGGATTATCAAACTTGGCATTCCTCAGCAAACCGTCTTCCCATCCTGCTCCTGCTACCTGTCCTTCCAATATGGCCTTTCCGGCATAACCTTCACCGGGATAGGTGTTTTTGTCTTTACCTTCCAGATTTCCCACATCCACTCGCCATATCTGATTTCCTTCTGCCATCGCGACATAAAGCATATTTTCCTGTCCTTTGACAGGGCTGAAAGCAAGGTATGAGTCACATGCATCAGGTCTGGTAGAAGTTCCGACTTTCTTGAGTAGGAGTTCACAAGTACGGGTGTTCGGTTTTATCCGCACCAGTTGTCCCTTAACCATCACTGTATAAATGTAATGATCCAGCTTATTCACTACAAAGCAGTGCTTATAGTTACCATCGGCAACGTCTTTAGTTTCATCATTCAGCAGCACCGTCAGGCGGCGCGGCGCATAGCTCACGCTTTTGGCCAAAGAATAATATCCCATACCGCCATCTTCAGGAGCGTACATCGTACCATCCAGGTCCGAAAAAGCAGGAGCATTCAGGATGGCTGACGTACCATACTGAAGTACCAGCACAGAATTACTCTTAATGGAAGCCATGACAATATTTCCGTTAGACTGCGCTCCTTTATCATTTTGACAGGTTACAGATGGATAATTGTTTCCTCCGTGCCATACGTGGCGTTCGGTGATAAAGATATTATCCTCGTCATCCAGACTAATGTAGTTGGGCGCCGACAATGTAGAAGTAGCGATGTCTCCTCCTACCGTAGGCTGGTTAGCGTCCGGCGAAGCTTGTCCTACAACGGTAGTCACGCTCGTCTGCGTCTTGTAGATAAATTGCCTTCCGGCTTGTCCTTCATATTCTGTTCCGTCGGGCATTGTTCGGGCAACAAGAAGATTCATTTCTTTCTTGTACGTCAGTCCCGAAGGAACATACAAGTAGATTTTGTTACCATTTGAACTCACCAAGCCCGCCTGGTGCTTTATCCCATCCGCATCTTCGAAATAAACTTTCAGATTGGTAGTGTCTGATCCGAAGTTGCTGCCTTCGACGATCATAGGGGTAGCGATCCCACCGGAATCCGGATAAAATCCGGTCACCTCAATAGGTTGATCCGGATTGAATACTGCACTTCCTATATTCTTACTATCCGAACATGAAGTCAGATAGACAAATACGGCGGCAAAAAATGTCAAAAAAATAGTTCTTTTTTGCATTGTTTTTCTGTGATTAAAGGTTAATAATTAGTTGGGTTAATATGGATAAGTAGAAAACTTACTATTCTATATCTAGGCATTATGATAATGTGGTAGAAATAAGATGTGCATTTTTACTCTAATACGTTTGTTTTTGGGTGTGTATGCTTTATCTTAATATTTAGTAAGTTTAGGAATATATATAGTTGTGTTTGACTGTTATCATTCATTTGTTTTTCTTGGGGGTATTGAAATTTTTAATGAATTCAATCTCTCTTCAGCACTGTTCTGATCTATGCTGAAGAAACGATAATAAAAATTTAATCACTGCCCGGAGGCGGCCTACAATTTCGCATTATCATAAATAATTATTAAGAAATATAGTCGTAATTGACCGATTAGAATAAGTCGCTCTAGAACTTGGTAACCAAAACAATAAAATCATGATAATCAATAATATACATCAATAAAAAGATTATATCTATCTTATTACGATCTGAGTAGTAGAATGAAAAATCAAAAAAAATACCGTTTGCCGATAATTAAAATAAAAAAAACATTGCGTTTACCAATTTTATTAATAACTTTACACCGTCTTAAGTGGCACACAAACTTAATAACCTTTGAAAAGCCTATGAAAACAGGAAAAAATACACTTATTGGTATAAAATTACCAAGTTCTAGAGCAACTTATCCCAATCTGTTAAATATAAAAATGAATCATAACAGCCAAGCACAACTATATATATTCCTAAACTTACTAAATAAAAAAGGTAGTAGATCCCCAAAAGAATAAATGCATAAGAAATAAAATGCACACCTTAATTTCTACCATATATAATAATATTTTCTCCTTCACCAACAATCTCTGGCGAATAGGCCGTAATAAGAAGTAAAGGCTATATTACATAAAAAAAATTCCAGTAACTTGCGATACTGGAATTTTATATAAATCAAGAAAATCTCTTATTCCCACTCAATAGTTGCAGGTGGCTTAGAACTGATATCATAGGTTACGCGGTTTACACCTTTCACCTTATTAATAATATCATTCGAAATCTTACCCAGGAATTCATATGGCAAATGCGCCCAGTCGGCAGTCATGGCATCAGTAGAAGTCACGGCACGCAATGCTACCGCTCTTTCATAAGTACGTTCATCTCCCATGACACCTACAGACTGT
>ENA-OOWH01001136-OOWH01001136.1-human-gut-metagenome-genome-assembly--contig:-NODE-1136-length-17412-cov-3.046955_pt1 | contig 17412 bp, 8 predicted proteins | sample MGYA00241576_ERZ501321 | MGnify/ENA primary metagenome ERZ501321 (study PRJEB25962, sample SAMEA2042733) | human gut metagenome | biome: human gut; feature: human-associated habitat; material: faeces... | reverse complement strand
CCGCCGATATAGAACTGTTCCGTATAAGGTGCGGTCGTAGCGTTGCCATACGACCATATCACCCCTCCGGCAATACGCGAGGCTATCATCTGGTTCTTGTCTATCCGGTAATGGTACCTGAATTCCGAGTTCAGCTTCAAGAACTGTGCAAAAGGTACCCCGAAAAGCTTCTTTCCTTCCTCACTGAACGGCTTGCCGAAAATACGGTAGACGGCAGAAGTCAGGTTACCGGCCGACGCAACGGTGGTCTGCCACCAGATGGGGTTACGCTTGCCGCGCACGGAAGCGTTGTCATAAGTATAGGTGTACTCCATGGCAGGAATGAACTGGTCGCGCAAACTAACGTAGAGTGCCGGATTCTCGGCACGCAACGTATCGAAAGCGGCAGTAGGATTGCGCAGTACATTGAATGTCAACCGGAAAGGAGTTATACTGTGCCTGGAAGTCGATTTGGGCTGGAAGTCATAAGTGACATTACCGCCAAAAGCCAACAGCTTATAATACTTGGCACGATTCATCTGGTCGGCATACAAACGGAAAGTCGTTGTAGCCGGGAAGTCATACTCACGGTCGCCCATCCTAGGAAACACCACGCGCGGAAAGATAAGCGAAGTGGAGATACCCAATTCATAGCTGTTCATCAAGGAAGAACTTGCCTTGCCCGTCTGCCATTCGTACGAACCGTTCAACTTCACATTCCAGCTTTCACCGCCACCGAAGACATTGTTCTTCGTCACCGTAAAAGCGGCACCCGGTCCCGTCTGGTTATTACTCTTCATGGTGACATTAAAATCCAATTCCGCATCGTAGGGTTTATCGAGCGCGGCAATGACCTTCACATCCAATGTATCAGACACAAACGCCGTATCACGCGGTATATACTGTATCTCCGCATAACGGAAAATACCGACGCTTGCCAGACGCTCCTGAATACGGGTTTGACGGTATAAGCTATACAAACTCTGCATAGAACGCTGGCGGGCAATACCTGCGCTGTCCTGTATCTGACGTTTCCGTCGATAACCTTGATAGTTCAACCAACGGTAAAGCATGTTGGGACGTACCGGTGGTTTGTTGTAGTAATGTATGGTCAAGCCTTTGTAATCCATGCTGTCATTGGGTTCCTGCCCCTGCTTTCCAAGAAGATAGACGGATTTACGCCCCACACGGAACTGCTTCTCGGCTACCTTTGGCATACCGGGAACGGGAATCAAGCGCATCTGGACATGCCCATTGGGAACCATCATGGTATCGGCCTGATAGGTCAGGTAGTCGGGACGGAAATAATAACAGCCCACATTACGCAGCAGGGTACTGATACGGGTACGCTCCCCATCCAAATCAGCCACATTGAATTGTTCTCCCGAACTGATAAGGGAACGTCGGCGTCCCAGCTCCATAATGCGAGTGGTACGCTCGCTGAAACCACGATAATATACCGTATCTATAAAGTAGGGGTTACGCATGTTCACCGTATATTGCAACTTTGCCTTCAGCGAGTCCTTCGGGTCGATAAATGTCTTGTAGCTGACGCTTCCGTTGAAATAGCCATAATCGCGCAGCAAGTTAACCGCCGCCTTCTGGCGTATATCGGGATTCACCGTAGACATAAGCACCGGAGTGGCGGCAAATTTATTGAATATCCACTTTCCGAATCCCTTCTCATACTTCTGGAAACCATTGTAAATCCACAGTCCGAAAGGAAAGGGATAGCGGATAGTAGAGCTTCCCAGCAACGAATTGTTCGGTGCCGTAGCAAGGGCGGCTTCCACCTCTTCCATAGCAATCTCACCAACAGACGTTTCACTGCGGTTCAATACAATCATCGGCTTTTGGCCGGTATAGAGTATCTCCCCCTCGGGCAAGTGCTTCGTGGTGGAGCAACCTGCCAGAAATATCAATCCTGCAATATATAATATCAGTCGTTTCATATCACATTCCTACTTTTTCATATCGCTATTTTCAGCCTCCGGTTTTATCTTTTTCTTCCTGAAGATGAAGAGTTCACTCAATCGGTCCATCTTCCGGCGCAGCACAAGGCCGACACCCGTTTCGGTTATCTCACCGTCGAGTATGCTTTCGTAGTTTTTATTATGGAATACACGGACATATCGAGTACCCGACGCATCAAGACGGTATTCCAGCGATATATTGTCAATGAATGATTCCGCATCGTTCGTGGCATTGGCCCCGGTGGACACTTTTCCACCGATGACTATCTGTACGCGGTCGTTGAAGAAACGCTGGGAATAACGAAAACTGAAGTCTTTCTGCGTGTCACCCGTTTCAGCAGAGGTACGGTCTTCCACACCTACACTGATATTGGCCCCTTTTATACCTCCCGCCAAGGAGTTTATCTGGCTCTGAAGTACTGAGTTCAAGGCGGCTCCCATTGACAAACCTCCTCCTTTGGCACCACTGTTCAGGTAAATACCCGTGGCAAGCATGGCAATGGCCTGCTTGCTACGCTCTTCTGCACCCATTGCCTGCAGCTCATTCTCTACTGCGGCATCTTCGGGCGCCGAAATATCGAATATCAAATCGGGAGCGTCAAGCCTGTTCTTGATGGAAATGGAAACATCGAAGTTCACCATGCGCGAACCGTTCCCGTCACCATCGGCCACAGAAGCACGCATACGTTCCGTAGCCTTCAGGCTCAGCGTAGGATTCATAATATTCCCCCGCCAATCCACATAACTGCCGGGATTGAACTGGAACTCCTTCAACGGGATGATAGGCAGCGAATATTTCATGACGCCACCCGAAAGGGTATAGCGTCCGGTAAGGCTCATATCCCCTTGGGGAGTATACTGCATATTCAAATCACCGCCACCTTCCAGTTCGATGTATTTGCTACGGTCGGGACTCAAGTCGGCACGAAGACGGACAGCATCGTCAATATGGACGGACATATACATTTCCAATCCTCCCAAAGACATGGCAGGAACCTCATCTGCTTTTACCGACGTCGTATCGGTGAACGAGGTAAAGGTAACCAGCCCACTGAGACGGTCTTCCACCGTTAAAGGGGAATCGGTCAACACGTAGGTTACGTTGGTATTGCCCAGCAAATTCATGTTTCCACGCATCGTGAGCCCGTCAAGCGGCCCCTTCACCGTGGCATGCAAGTCGACGAACACCTTTCCATACACCAGACTTTCGCGAGTACGCGGTGCATCCAGCAACGTATAGTTCTCTGCCAGCAGATTGAGGTTGGCAGTAGGACGCTCCATATTCCGGAAATCAACCTTACCGTCAATCGTAAACGGATTCTTGCTGGTGGTATAAATGGCAAACTTATCAAATATCAACTGATTGTCCTTTATCTGTACCGGACGGTTGTCGAACCAGTAACGTGCTCCCGCCTGGCGTGCATAGACAGACACACTGTCCAAAACAATATCACCATGCATTTGAGGCTTGTCCAGCGAACCATAAATATAAAGCCCTCCATCAATATCTCCGGTAAAGGCCACCGTTTGGTCAGGGATGAATGCATTGGCCATCTTCAATGGAAAATGCTCGAAACGGGTGGACACTTCCAGGGTATCCTTTCCGTTCTTCTGCGTCAAGATACCGTCGGCGGTCATCACTTCTTCATTATCATATGTAAAATAGGTATTCAGATAGTGCGTATTCTTGTCGCCCGGCAACCAGGTAGCCCCCAGGCCGATGTCTCCAACCGGTTGGCGTTCGTAGGTCAGTTTCTCTACATTGGCTTCGGCGGACACCTGCAGGGAAGTGGCAGTCTGTATATAATTTGCTTCGGCGGAGAACAATCCCGTAAGCCGGGGCATATAAGGAAGTACCTCCGTAAGTTCATCCAAGCGCAATCGGCTCAGTTCTACGTTTATATTCTGCAAGGAAAGGGTATCATTCTTGTCGGATTGCATACGGAAACACAGACCATCGTCGCTGTCCATATCAATATTGGCATAGACGCGCATATTCTTATGCAGATAAATCCAGTTACTATTGTCCGCAAAGTGGAATTTACGGAAAGCGATAATCGGCTCGGCAGGAATAAGGTTCAGCAGCACACCATTACCGCGACCGTGTCCTTCGGTCAACGGACGGGCATTAATACCGAATAGAACACCGGTCTGCCCTTTTCCATTCACATAATCCACAGTCAGTTCCGCATCTTCATTACGGACTTCACCCGTCAGTGTGCTACGGAACACAAACTGCGGGTTCTTGGGACCGTTTATGACACCACCTTGCAACTTCATGCGGGCAGTATCCTGCTTTACTGTAAAAAATATCGTATCGAGCTGCAAGGAGTCCATGCGCAATCCGTGAACAGCTGTACGTCCATTGATGCCGACTTGCGGAGTAAATCCGAAGCTCAGTTTGAAATCATTATAGGAAATACCCTTTGCAGCCAGGAAATAGCTGACGGGATTCTGGTTACCGGCTTCCAGATGCATGCCCGCTGAAGGAAGGACTTGGCGCAAAGCGGCATGGTCCAAACGCCGTTCATCAATCTGCTTTGTCAGGATAGAGACAAATTTATCCGACTGTTCCATCAACTTCTTCAACGTGCTGTGAGCGCGGAAACGCAGATTCAAGTCACCGGCATCAAGCCTCAACTTGAGAGAATCATGACGTGCCTCCGCTCCCATTGTAAAGGCAAACGGGTGTTTCAACGGTTGGGGCACCAAACCCAGCTTATGCAGATTCACCTCTTCCACATTCAAATCCAAAGCGCCATCCAAATAGCTGCGGTCAAGACGCATATCCGCATTTCCCTGCATCTTGAGAAGGACATTATCGCTGGCAAGACGGACGGTAGCAACGGATGACTTGAGTCCGGCATGCACATCTACACCGGAAATGTCCCAATGGCCATACTGTAGTTTTTCCAAGGAGGCATTCAAAGCGGCCACAGTTTTTCGTGATGCCACATCCACCCCTTGCCCCTTAGCGGACATCTTTGCCGTAAGAGTATAGATAGAGTCCTTGGGCAGGAAGTGATGCACCTGCAAGTTGTTGATGGCAAGGTCGGCATGGTAGGCTTCCGTAGCAAGATTATAGGCGGCGTCCAAATTCAAGGCGCCTTCCTTCTCCTTCAGTTTCAGGGCGGCAGTGCACTGCGCCCCCTCCATACCGAGACGTGCCGCAAGGTGCATACTGTCCGGCACAATGATGGAGCCATCGGGAGCAATGTCAGCTAGTCCGGTCAGGAAGTTCAAGTTCTGCGTATGCATTTCGAAGTCCATGCTTCCATTACGTTTCACACTGTCGGTCAAGCTCCAGAATTCTCCTCCCCCACTCAACGAAAAGGCTCCGGGCAGCTCAGCCGTAAAACGGGAAATCTGCATCTGCTTCAGGTTTCCTTCCGTACCGGCATGAATCACCAACGGACGGAACGGATAGGCTTCCTTGAAAGCTTCCGGCAAGCCACCGGCAAAAAGCAGTACATCCTGTTTGCCGATACGGGCATTGAAACGGGCTGTCAGACGGCCGGTGGTAGGTATATTTATCAGTTCCCAGTAAGTCTGTGCCGTAAGGTTCATCTCACTATGAGGTGTCAGCAACTTCAAAGAAGGGATACGGATAACGGTAGAATCGGCAAACAACCGCCCGGTCAGGGAGGTGACGCTCAAACCGGAACGCTCATACATGGAAAATTCCCGGATAACGGCATTCATATCTCTGCCGTAGTACATCACAGAATCAATGCCCAGGCGAATGTCGCGAAGAGCAATGTGCGAGGGGTCGAAGCCTATCGCACTCCCCGGGCCAGCGGTATCATAATTGACAGAAGTTCCAGTCAGCAGGAATTTTCTCCAGCCATAGAACTGGTGTTTCAAGTCGGCAGCAGCGTCCGCAATCTCAGCATCTCCTATATGGGCTTTCAGCCCCATGGAGTCCAATGGCATCTGTAAATCGACCGAGACGTTCTTCAACTTCAGAGTATGGAGTGTGACTTTCCAGTTTAACGCAGTGTCAGTAGTGTCCTTGGGAGTCTCAGTGGTATCTGCAAGCATCACCTGCACATGGGTATCGCTCAATTCTATATTATTGAGGATGGCATCTTCTTTTGTAAGGTCTATGCCATGGCTTTCGAAAAAGAAATGCCCCAGTACTCCTTTGATGCACATACCTTCCATTAAATTGGAGGAGTTGACAGCAACTTGTTTCAAGGTAATGTCATCCACCTCCACTTTCCCTTTGAGTAAAGGCCATGCCTGTACCCGTACGTTCAAACTTCCAAGATTCAGCAAGGTATCGGGATGCTGCACATCAACAGCACTGTCGGCAGGCTGTACCACCAATACACCGCGGACCAACAAATTCAAAGGAAAGCGAAGGTCAATCCGCTCCACGGATATGTCCATACCCGTAGCACCTGATGCAATTGCCGTAGCCTGCTTCCGTATCAAATTCTGTACGGGAGGCACATAAAGCAATATCATCAATATTATAAACAGTATAATAGGAGTAAGCAACACCCACAGTGCTGTTCTCAACCATTTTCTTCTCATCGGAACGTCAATCTTTCATCGTATTTAAAAGTCCTACAAAGTAAACAATTTCTTTCGACATTTGGTTCCCGACAGAGAAAAATCACGTATTCTTCTCTGTTCCCCCATTACGGAAAAGCTGTTGCCTGAGTAATGACATCCTCTATCAAAACGAGGGCGGCAAGGGCGTGTTCTTTCAACTCTCCGGTAAAAGGCACTCCATGAGAAGTTTCCAACAGTTTCAGCAATGCAACCAGTTCCGCTGCTCCAATTAAAGTAAAGAGGGGAATCATTTTGTGGGAGACAGCAGCCATCTCGTCCACATCCTCATTCTCCACAGCCTTCTGCAAACGCTCCGCATTGAGGCGGGTTTCAGCCACAAAACTTTCCAGAATGGACTTTGCCGCCTCGGGGTCATCGACCGAAAAAGCAGTGAGCGAAGAGAATTTATACCCCGGGCAAGCCGAAGTTTCCGAAACTTCCATAACCTCCATCCCTTTGTCCTCCATATTCAATTCATGTAGCAATTCACTGACGGTAAACGGCTTATGCAGGCATCCGGCAAATCCATGCACCGTAAATTCCTCACGCTGCATGTCACTGCGGGCAGTGACAGCAATCACCGGAACAGACTGTGCCTGCGGTATGTTCGAAGCACGAAGCAGTTTCAGTAAATCAAAACCATTAATAGCAGGCATCTGCACATCAGTAAGCAGAACATCAAAGGTTGCAGTGCGCAAGGCATCCAGCAGTTCATCCAGTTGTAAACAAGAGACAGAATTTATACCACTCTGCTGAAGCATGGCGGCAGTAAGGGTAAGCTGAATACGGTCATCATCGATAAGGAGGACATTCTTCAGTGAAGAATGAGGAACGGGGAATGAAGAATTGCCATTCGGCGTGGCAGCACATCCCGATTCTTCATCCTTCATTCTCCGTCCTTCACTCCTTACGGGATAGATAGGAATATATATGGTGAAAGTGCTTCCCTTGCCTGGCACACTGTCTACATCAATCGTGCCTTCAAGCAACTGTACCAGCATACGGACAATGGAAAGTCCAAGTCCAAACCCCTCTTTACCCTGAGCACCCGGTAAGCGGGTAAACTCCTGGAAGATACGTTCCCGGTCGGCAGGTTCCATACCTTTACCGGTATCAGCAATGGCAACTACCAGTCGACGGTCCTCGTAACGGGCAGTCATGGTAACACTGCCTTGGTCCGTAAACTTCACGGCATTGGACAGCAAATTGTTGATAATCTGGCGCAGACGCAAGGGGTCGCAAATATAGGTACCGCCCAGCTCCGGGGCAATGTCGCAATGAAGCGCCAGTCCTTTGGCAGCCGTAAGTGGTTCAAAACTGACGTGTATCTCTTCAAGCAGGCGGGAAGGATGAAAGGTGACCCGGTTGATTTCGGCCTTGTTCAAATCAAGACGATGGAAGTCGAGCAAATCAACGACCAGCTTCAGCAGATGTTCCGATGAGGTTTTCATATTGTCCAGATAGAACCGCTGACGCTCATCCACCGTCAGACGGGAAAGCAAGTCGGCATAGCCCATAATAGAACCGAGCGGGGCTTTGAAATCATGGGTAATGGCAAGCATCAGTTTTTCACGGACAGCGAGTAAATCCTCGGCACGACGACGGGCCTCTTCCAACTCACGACGGTAACGGTTGCTTCGGGTTATGTCGCGGCCGATGATAATAAGAAAAAAAGCGGAAAGCAACACCGCACCTACGGCAATGCCACTGATAATCTTGGCCGAACGGCGTCGGACCGCTTGTTGATACTCGGCTTCCGTCCGTGCACGCAGCAGAGTTTCCGTCTCGTAATCTTTCAGCAAGCTGTCAATACGAGCGGTCAGCATATGGTCCAAGCGTTGCAGATAGCGTTTACGTCGCTGTATAACAGTGTTTACAGCTTTTTTCTGCTGGGCCACGGCACGCAGTTTCTCATGCAAAGAATCGGCCGGATTATAGGGTTCAATCACCGTATCCGTTGCAAATTCAAGGGAGGTCTTTACCTGGATAGCCGTATCTTTCTTTGGGGGGACAAACACTTCACCCAAACGACGGAAAAACCCCTTCTTCCGAGGGCGTGTCACGACGGTATCCCGATGTGTAATGATACGGTGCTGCACACGCTGCTGGGTCACTACCGAGTCCTGCTGGGCAATTATCTGCTCAATGTCACTGGTGGATACCATGCTGTCATTCGCCTCACTCAGCGTGCGCAGCATTTTTATCGTATTGGTATCCTTCTCGCGTATCAAAGCAAGCACGCTGTCTGTCCATTGTACATCGCGGTCATCAGTAAGAATAAGGTTCTCCATTTCCCGGTGTACGAAAAACAAGGAAAAAAACAATACCGCCAGCAACAAAGTGTAGCCTACGGCAATCTTTACTTTGGAGACATTATTCATACTATCAAATCCTTTCCCTGGTCTGTTTACGGAACCTCAACCACAGCATCACTCCCGCACTGGTCAGTCCGAACGGGAAAGCCATCCAGACTCCCGTCAGCCCCCAACCGAAAACGAAACCGCAAAGGTACCCTACGGGCAAAGATATAATAAAATAGGATATAAATGCAATAATCATCATCGGTTTCACATCCGAGATACCACGCAGGGCATTGGCAAAATTAATCTGCAATCCGTCACCGAACTGGTAAATCAGGAACGGAAAGAAGAGAGCGGCTACCATACCGGACACTTCCATATTATCTGTAAACCATCCTCCGACCTGACCGCGAAGTGCAAAGACAATACTCAACAGCACCACTTCCATGCATAAGATGACGTGAAGGCCAGCATACGCCGAACGGCGCACATTTTGCCCGTCGCCCTGCCCCTTAAAGTTACTGACACGCACAGCAACTGCAGCACCCATGCCATAATACATCATGAAGGTGAACTGAGAGATAGTAAGCATTATCTGATGCGATGCTAGGGCAAGTGTCCCCAGCCAGCCCACCATGACGACGCTCAGACTGAAGGAAGCGGTCTCCATACCCATCTGCATACCCACGGGCCAGCCCAGTGCATTGAGCTTCCTGAACATCGGCATCGACCACCCCAGCCGCATGAAGCCGAGCCTGTAACGGATAAACCGGCGGCCGCGAAGCACAATCGCCGCAAAGACCACCACCATCACAATGCGGGAGAACAAAGTGCTGATACCCGCACCAAGCAGTCCCATCTCCGGAAAGCCCAGCTTTCCATTGATAAGTATATAGTTTCCTACGATGTTAAGCGCATTCCCTCCGAGCAGAATCCACATGGCCGTCTTGGTATCGGTGATGCCGTCCGTAAACTGTTTGAAACCGTTGAACAGCATGACAAAGACCAGTGAAGCAAGCAACACCAGATAGTAAGGCTTGATTAGAGGCAACAATTCTCCGGGCTGTCCCAGCCGCTCCACATTGAAATAGAGAACAGCCATGACAAGAGTCAGCAACAAAGCCACCAGCACATTGGCAACCAGGCTGCACCGCAACGCCTGCCCTGCCTCGGCAAAGCGGCGGTTACCGTAGAAGCCTCCCACAACCGGAGTCAGCCCGTAGCTGAACCCCGTACTGAAAATAATACAGAGAGTAAACAGATTGTTTACGAAAGAAGCGGCACCCAGCTCTTCCGTGCTGTGATGCCCAATCATCAGCGTATCGGCAAAACCAAGCACAATGACTCCCAACTGCCCCACCACAATGGGCAGCCCCAGGAGAAGCAATGCTTTGTAGTGCTGCTTATACGTATCAAATAAATTTTTCATACTAAAGGTTTTCTTTTTGGTAATAAAGCACAATCCCGTTTTCATCGCGGAAGGTCTGTTGGGCGACCCTATGAAGCTGTTCTGCCGTCACAGAGCGGTAATTGTCCACTTCACGGTCTATGTCTTCCGCCTGCCCGGTCAGTTCAAACCAGGCAAGATTCGTGGCAACATTCAGATAATTGATGTTGCCGAATATCTGTGTAGACTCAAACTTGTTCTTTACTTTCTCCAATTCTTGTTCTCCAACAAACCCGGATTTCAACTCTTCCAACTCTTTCCGGACAGCAGCCTCGGCTTGCTCCAAAGATACGCCCGCAGATGGTTTTCCACTGATATGCAGCAGGCCGGCATCCCGTGTACCGGAGATATAGGCATCGAGACTAGAAAAGAGCTTTTGCTCCTGCACCAGCCTGCGGGTCAAGCGACTGGAACGTCCATTGCTCAGAATATCCGACAGAATATCGAAGGCATAATAATCGGCATCCTCACGGCTGCACATATGATAAGCCATGAACAAAGCATCCAGAGGAACATTCCGTTCCACCGTCTGCCGGCGTTCCGCCGTCTGTACAACTTCTTGCGGTAATTGCCTTACGGGCACATTCCTACGGGGAATGGGAGCAAACCATTTTTCTGTCAGCCTAACCGTTTCTTCCCACGAAATATTTCCGGTAACGGCCAGCACTGCATTATTAGGTGCATAAAAACGAAAAAAGAATTCCTTTACCTCATCCAGCGTGGCATTGGCAATGTGAGAGAGGTCTTTCCCGATAGTAGGCCAGCGATAAGGATGCGTTTGATAAGCCAAAGGACGAAGCAGATGTCCCACATCACCATACGGCTGGTTCAAGCAACGTTGTTTAAATTCCTCCATCACTACCGCACGCTGCACTTCAAGACTTTGCTCACTGAATGCCAGTTCCAGCATACGGTCGGACTCCAGCCAGAAGCCGATTTCCACATTCGATTTTGGAACCGTCAAATAGTAATTGGTTATATCATTATTGGTCCATGCATTATTCTCTCCGCCTGCCAATTGCAAAGGAGCGTCATAATCAGGAATATGCACCGAACCTCCGAACATCAGATGCTCGAACAGATGGGCAAAGCCCGTATGCTCGGGATGTTCGTCACGGGCACCCACGTCATAAACAATATTCAAGGCAACCATCTGCGTGCTGGTGTCCTCATTGTGCACCAACCGCAGACCGTTGTCAAATATCTTTTTGTTTATCTTCATAAAATGGAATGACAGAATCTATCATCAATCTATCACTGTCACTTTTTTAATAACCACATCCTCTTCGGGACGGTCGTTACGGTCAGTCTTGACCTTCTGTATTTTATCAACAATATCCATACCTTCCAGCACTTCACCGAACACGGTATATGCACCGTCCAAATGTGGAGTACCGCCCACGGTAGTATAAGCCTTCACCTGCTCGGGGGTAAACTTGAACTCCGGTTCCTTGGCAACCTGAGCCTCTGCCTGCGCAATCAAGGAATCTTGCAAATCCATCAGACCGTCCTGGTCATTATTCTTACGCATCTTGTAGATTTCCTTCATGTGTTTCTGCGCCAACGCGTTGAAAGCATTGTTCAAGCGCATCTGATTCATCTGCTGTTCCATCCCCAGCAAGGTAGAGTCATTATACACTTTTCCGGTCACAATGTAGAACTGGCAGCCGGATGATGCCTTGTCAGGGTTCACCTCATCACCCTGGCGTGCAGCCGACAAAGCACCTTTTTTGTGAAAATACTTCGGATAAACAAATTCGGCAGGAACGGTATAACCCACGTCGCCTGCCCCCAGCATCTTGCCTTTCGGAGCCTTCTTCGATTCCGGGTCACCTGCTTGTATCATAAAGTCCTTGATGACACGGTGGAACAGCGTACCTTCATACGTGCCGTCTTCCACCAGCTTGATAAAGTTATCACGATGTTTCGGGGTTTCATTATACAGTTTCACGGTGATGTCACCCGCACTTGTTTCAATCTTCAGCTTCGTTTCTTTTTCCATATCTTCCTCTTTCTTTTGTCCCGGCTTGCAAGCAGTCAGACTGCAAACCAGTATAGTTAATAATACAATAAGATTTCTTTTCATTTTGTTTTTTATTTAATTTAAGTTTGCAAATATACTAAAATCAGACAAAAGCACTTACCTTTGCCTACATAAAAGAGATAAAAGGCTAAAGCAATGACATCCATATTAATTGTAGAAGATGATATTACTTACGGCATGATGCTAAAAACATGGCTCGGCAAAAAAGGTTTCCAAGTAACCTCTGCCAGCAACATTGCCCGTGCTCAAAAACATATTGAGTCGGAAACCGTAGACTTGATATTGTCTGACCTGCGCCTGCCCGACAAGGATGGCATTGACTTATTGAAATGGCTGGGCGAACACGGCCTGCAAATACCGCTTATCATCATGACAGGATACGCTGACATACAGTCGGCCGTCCAAACCATGAAACTGGGAGCCTGCGATTACATTGCCAAGCCTGTGAACCCGGACGAATTACTGAAAAAAATAGGCGAAGCCTTGAATGCATCATCCTCCGCTTTGAAACAGATGATGCATTCGTCCCGAACAGATGATGCGTTTACCCCAAACAGACCATCCGTTTCACCCAAACAGACGATGCATTCCGACAAGATGAAAAATCAGCCTCTGAAGGGTGCAGAAGGCTCATTGTCCTCCTCCGACTTCCTTGAGGGAGAGAGCGACGCAGCCAAACAACTCTACAATTATGTGAAACTGGTTTCACCTACCAATATGTCTGTACTCATCAATGGTGCCAGCGGAACGGGCAAAGAATACGTAGCTCACCGCATCCACCAGCTCAGCAAGCGTGCCGACCAGCCGTTTGTAGCCATCGATTGCGGTTCTATTCCCAAAGAATTGGCCGCTTCGGAGTTCTTCGGGCACATAAAGGGCGCCTTTACCGGCGCACTGACCGACAAAACGGGCGCTTTCGTCGAAGCCAACGGCGGTACCATCTTCCTGGATGAGATAGGTAATCTGAGCTATGAAGTGCAAATACAGTTGCTGCGTGCTTTGCAAGAGCGCAAGATACGTCCGGTAGGTTCAAACAAAGAGATAAGCGTGGACATACGTCTGGTATCCGCCACCAACGAAAATTTGGAGCAAGCCATCGAAAAAGGGGCGTTCCGTGAAGATTTATATCACCGTATCAATGAATTCACCCTACGCATGCCGCAACTCAAAGACCGCCGTGAAGACATCCTGCTCTTTGCCAATTTCTTTCTGGACCAGGCCAACCGCGAAATGGACAAGCAACTGACCGGCTTTGATGACAAGGCATCCCGCGCCCTATTGGAATATCCCTGGCCCGGCAATCTACGCCAAATGAAGAATATGGTACGCCGTGCAACCTTGCTGGCACAAGGCAAATTCATTACTATCAACGAACTGAATGAACTGAAAGAACCCGCACCGGCCATCATCGGTATCCCTCTCCGCAATGAGGAGGCAGAGAAGCATCAAATCATCGAAGCCTTGCGGCAGACGGGAAACAACAAGAGCCGCGCTGCACAACTGTTGGGCATTGACCGCAAAACGCTGTACAACAAGTTGAAGCTTTATAACATATCCGACTAAAGGATGTGGAATTATTCCACACTCCCCTCCACACATTCCACACTTTTCCACACTATGCCACACTTTGCATAGAAACATATATCGCTAATTATCAGAGCATTATCCAGCACACACTCTTTCTGGCACACCATTTGACCTATATTAGACGTAAGCAACAAGCGCTACAACAAGCAAGCACTTAGACTTAACAATAAGATATACCAACCTAAAAGCAAATGAATTATGAAAAAATTAGTATTAGTAGCAGCCCTGTTTATGTTTGTTTGTGGTGGAACGTTCTTGGCTCAAGCTAAGGCTCCGGTAGAACAGCCGAGTAAGACAACAACCTTGTCTAACGACACTGTGGTAACGGATACTTTGCAGAAAGCCGAGAACGTCCAAGACACAGCAAAAGTGGCCCAATAACAGTAAGCACACTACAACAAAAAAGCCGTTTCCTCCTTGTCTATTCTGGGAAACGGCTTTTTAAATTGATAGTTGACAGTTATCAACTAAGAAATCACCAATGTCTTTCCGGATAAAGGTCATTCCACCATGCCGGACTATCCTGCAGCCAGCGGGCAAACCAGGCCATAATTGAATTGTGCCACAATTCACGTTTTGCATAATCAAGTACAAAATGGTTTTCACCGTCCACGGTAATAAATTCCACCGGCTTGCCCAATATCTTCAGCGCATTATACAACTGGATACTTTCACCGATAGGCACGTTTGTATCTACCGTGCCATGCAGCAACAACAGAGGGGTATTAATCTTGTCCGCATTGAACAATGCTCCATGCTTCGTAAACAAATCGGGATTATTCCAAGGATAGCTATCGGCTGCCGCAACAGAGTTATAGGAATATCCCCAATAACCCTCGCCCCAATAGCTCGTTACATTGCTGATGCCAGCATGCGAGGCAGCGGCAGCAAACATGTCCGTCTTAGTCTGCAGATACATCGTCATGAATCCTCCATAAGAGGCACCCAGGCATCCGATACGTTTATCGTTGACAAACGGATGGGCTGCACAGAATTTCTTCGTACCTTCAATGATCTCATCGGCCGTACGCTCACCCCATGCATTGACATGGCGTGCAGAGAACTCCTGGCCGTACCCGATGGCACCACTGGGCTGGATAACATAAACCACATAGTCACGTGACGCAAACAACTGTGCACAGTACGGGGAAGTTATACCGCGAGTCGTAGGAGTCGTTCCTCCATAATAGTACACGATAAGCGGATACTTCTTGCTCGGGTCAAAAGACGGCGGAAGGCAAATCATTCCCTTTATCTCCGTACCGTCCGAAGCTGTAAAGTTCCACTCTTCCATCTGTCCCAGCTCAATCTTGTCGAGGACGGGCTTCATGGGGTTGGCAAGCAGGGTAGAAACTTTTTTCTTCGTGTCGTACGTATAGGCTACGCCCGTACTGGTGTTTCCTCCACCCACATAGGCAGCCACAACCGGATTGTCATTGGCCAGCGTGAAGGAAGTAATCACATCTTCTTCAAGCGGAAGCATTTCAAAGCCGCCCGTCTTCGGAACATAACGGTAGATATGCCTGCAATCCCCATCAGTCGTATCGAAATAGATACATCCGTCCACACGGTTCCACTGCACGGGAGACACTGTAGGATTGAAATCGCGCGTGATAGCCTGCACTTTCTTTGTAGCCAAATCCATAATGAATGCTTGGGTATCAAAGTCATTGGCTATGGGATGTTCACCGCAATTCTTGCCAATGCCTCCGAAAGCAGACGGACTGCCCGTCACCAGAAGCTGCTTCCCATCCGGAGAGTAAGAAGCACTTCCCAGATAAGCATCCCAGGCGACCAGCGTATCTGCCTGCAAGGTGGCCAAATCAATCTCGAAAAGAGAAGAGAGGGAGAAAGGGCATCGAGTGATGTCCGGCTTGGAAGTGCTGCACAACAGTTTCTTGCCATCCGGGGAAATATCATTCAGATAGACGTTGTGACTACCGTAGGTCAGACGCTCGGAAAGTCCCGTCGCCACATCGTATTTCATGAGATAATAGCGGTCACGAGAATTGGGGATACGGTCGTCCGGATGCAAGAGACGTTTCAACGGGCCACTCACCTTTTCGCCCTCGTCCGTGAGCATATAAATAAGATAGTCTTCTGTAGGAGACCAGCTGAAATATCCTTCGGGAACATTCTTCAGCAGCACTTCCTCACGCATCGTGGCAGGATCGAACACAACCAGGTCATTCTGCTCCTCGCCCATAACCGTATAATAGAGCTTGTTGCTGTTGGGCATCCAGTTCATCTTTTCATTGGCATTGGGCAATATCACCCGGCCGGTCTTTACCTCGGTCAGCTCACAACGGGTCCTGGAACGCTTCACGTCGTAATTGTCCGAATAGCGGGTCAGCAGATACTTGCCGTTGGGCGAAAGAGAAACCCTGCTCGCTCGGGAGCCGAAATTGGTGTTGAACAAAGAGAAACGTCTCTTCATGTCCGGTGCCATCCGGCAGGCTACATCGGCAAAGTCCTTTTCCTTTTCAAATTCGCATTTCAGCATCGGCTGCATCTTGTCGTCCGCGCTTGAAAGCAACTTGATGACAATCTCATAATCCGCTTCGGGGTCCATACGCAAACTGACAGCCGTAGGACGGACCTGCGACAAGCTGTCCTCCGCTGTCTCCTTGACTTGCTTGGATTCACCGTTTACAAACACCTCAAAACGGGCAGGAGAATATACATTCAGCTTGCCCTTCATGAAACGCTCCGCACGCAGATTGGTAGCAAACAGATAGAACAGATTGTCCTTGTCCGCCTTTGCCACAGTTACATATCCAGCCGTATCAGCAACCATACGTTCGTACCGACCTCCGTCGAAGTCGAGACTGACCTTCGTCTTCAGAAGATTGCCGGTAGTAAACTTGTCTCCCTTGAAGTTGATACTATCGCCCTGGAGGGGAGTGCGCACCGTAACGGCCGGACGCACGTTATACTCAGCAACTCTTTCCTGAGCTTGGGCAGCCAATCCCGCAAGGAGCAGCAAACCCGACAAAACTGTGATTTTCTTCATTACTGTAAGATTAAATCGTTTCAAAACCATTCCATAAATTTCCGGGAGGAACGGGCGCCTCCACTTCTATCAGTTCTTTGGACACCGGATGCACAAAACGGATATACCGCGCATGCAGACAGATGCTGCCGTCGGGATTGGAGCGGGGCGAACCATACTTCAAATCTCCCTTGATGGGACAGCCCATCTTTGCCAACTGACAACGTATCTGGTGATGGCGTCCGGTTTTCAAATCTATTTCCAACAGATAATAGTTCTGCGACCGCCCGATGAGCCGGTAATGCAAAATCGCTTTCTTGCTGCCCGGCACCTCCTTGTCGTATGCATAACTCTTGTTCTGTTTCTCATTTCGCACCAGATAGTTCACCAATTCCCCCTCTTCCTCGCGGGGTAAGTTCTTCACTACTGCCCAGTAAGTCTTCTTCACCTCGCTATTCTTGAACATCTCGTTCAGACGCGACAGTGCCTTACTGGTCTTGGCAAAAACAACAAGACCGCTCACGGGGCGG
>ENA-OOWH01001133-OOWH01001133.1-human-gut-metagenome-genome-assembly--contig:-NODE-1133-length-17424-cov-3.408486_pt1 | contig 17424 bp, 18 predicted proteins | sample MGYA00241576_ERZ501321 | MGnify/ENA primary metagenome ERZ501321 (study PRJEB25962, sample SAMEA2042733) | human gut metagenome | biome: human gut; feature: human-associated habitat; material: faeces... | reverse complement strand
CATCATTCTTTGGTTGTAATATGCTTTTCTTTTCATTGGGCATATGTAAACCTCCTAGATTTGGAATAATTTTAATTTAGTTATTAAAAGTTTAATCGAATTGTATGTAGAACATTTTGCCAGAACGGATAATTGAAGAAATCAATGATTTTGATACAAAATAAAAGATAAAAACTTTTAAGAAATAACTAAGTATATTATATATAAATTACGTATAAAGTCAAGGAAAATCATTCGCTATATTTCGACATTTTATAATATTTAGTACATAAAAAGAGAGCTTTTTTCTTTAAGCAAAATACTTAATAAGTTAGAAAGAAAATATCGATTATTGTTACACCATATTCAGGAGTATATGATGAAATTTCGCATGACGCATTGAAAAGCATAGAGGTGACACTGATTATAGTGGATATGGATTATAAGGAACATATTGGTCGTCCTCTACTTTCGTAAACTGTGGCTGTTACGTTAGTTTCAGCAATGGCACAATCGTCATCAACGACAGCGACAACAATTACAAATATCATGTGCGTCTGGCTAGGACTTTCTAATTTTGTAAAAAATTAGAAATAAGAAAAATGCGTTAGGTAAATAATCTTAAATAGAGAAGAAATATTGTAAAAATTTTTTTGTGGTTTGAGTTTTTTATACAAGAAATAGGCTAGAAATTTTGTGCTTTATGTTGTATAATACCTTTGAAAAGGATGTGACTATGATGAAGTTATATGATAACATAGGAAGCCTAAGACTAATGAATATTAAAGTAATAAAGGACAACAAGGATACCTTATATGAAGGAATGGTTGAAAATGCACCTGATGATATAAAAAAGTTAAGGTATGCTAAAATAGAAATTGACAGTGGAACAACAATATTGCATGTATTTAGCCAAGAAAATTTAAATGATAACTAACAGCAAAAAGAGTTTAGATAAAATTTAACTGATATGATGAAAGTATAACAATAAATTGAAAAGCTAGTGTTTTTTACGAATTCATTAGGAAAGGATATAAATTTATTATAACTAATAAAAGGGGATTAAAAATGAAAAAGTTTACAAATCAAAATGTATTAAAAGAAACTAAGAATAATAACAAAATTATTATAATTGGAATAATTATTTTATTGTTTGGAATTGCATTAGGACTATGGGGAGGTTATGAAATTGATAAAACTAGTGAAAATGCAAAATCTTTTAGCAAATTATTACTAAGCGATGAAGAAAAAGAAAATCAAATTGCAAAACTTGATGTAACTCATGTTCCATACCAATTTGCGGTACAAGATGGAAATGACAATAGCTATTACATTGTAATGGATAAAGATTATATGTATGTTGCATATATGCCAACTTCAACTTTCAACTCTTTAAACAGAGAAGATATTTCAGAAAATCCAGGAAAAATTGAGGGAATGACAAAGCTTGCAACAAGAGAAATAAAGGAACTTGCGGTAAAAGCTTATAATGAAGCAATCGAAGATGAAAATTACAAAATAACAGTTGCAGATTACGATAGTTACTTTGGAAGTGTATATTTAGATGCGTCAGAAGATGCACTTTTAGATGTGGGCTCATTACAAATGACTGGCTGTATGATATGTTTGATAATAGGTCTTGCATTAATGCTAACTGGAATAATAAAAAAAGTTCATTTTAATATTAGCGTAAAGAAAATGGATGAAGATTTAATAGAAAAATTAGATAATGAAATGAATGATGCTGATGCTTTCTATTATGAGAAAACTCACCTATACCTAACAAAAAATTACATAATAAATTTTCAAGGAAGATTTAAGGTAATAGAATATAGAGATGTAATTTGGATGTATGCAATGAATTACAGAACAAATGGAATTAAAACAAGTCAATCAATAAATATAATGGACGTAAAAGGAAAGGTTACTTCAATTGCAACAATAAACATTGTAACAAAAGAGAAAAAAGAAATATATGATGAAATTTGGAACACAATTGCTTCAAAGAATACAAATATTTTATTAGGCTATACAAAAGAAAATGCAGAAACAGCAAAAACAATGAAAGAAAATTAGAATGAAAAGGACTAATTCATGTGTGAAATATGAACTAGTCTTTTTATATGTTCAAAGTTTTAAAGTACTGGAAATCTTGGACGTCCTCCGCCAATTAATTCTCTTAGTATTAAAATTCTAATTAAATCATTCAAGAATGGATTTTTACGGGGCTTTCTTGGTGGTCTATTTGGCATTTGTCTATCTTCTGAGCTTTCTCTGTTAGTAGTTTCAAATGTAAGGCTAACACTAATTTTTGTATTTGAAACTGCTTTATCATAAATATCACTAACCATTCTTTCTATGGTATCTTCTGCAATTGGCATTGTAACATTTCTACAAGATGCAACAACCATTGGATATATAACTCTATATGAATCTGGATATAGATTTTCTAGGTTGCAGGACTGATTTTGCCACATAGAATTTGCAATGTTTGTATATGGATTTTGGCACATACCAGCGCATCCCATGTTAGCACAACCACCATAAGGCATACCCATAGATTGATTCATGCCAGAAAATCCTAATGTATTTCTCATATAATCATCGTAATTTTGATAATTCACAAAATTCACCTCCATGCTAATAGTATATGCGTGGAGATTGTTTTCTGTTACAAATCGTTAATGTAAAATAATAAAAGCTTGAATATAGCAATGCTTCATGGTAATATTATTAAAGTATGGATTGAAAAATAATTACAAATTAATTGAAAAGAGGTAAATATGTTAAAGTTAGAGAATATTAATAAAGATTATATATCTGGTGATACAACGGTTCATGCACTGAAAAACATAAATATTGAATTTAGAGAGAGCGAGTTTGTATCTATTTTAGGGCAAAGTGGTGGAGGTAAGACCACACTTTTAAATATAATTGGAGGTTTAGACAGATATACTAGTGGAGATTTGATTATTAATAATAAGTCTACCAAGAATTTTAAGGATAGAGATTGGGATGCTTACAGAAATTATTCTGTTGGTTTTGTTTTTCAAAATTACAATTTAATTCCACACCAAACAGTGCTTGCAAATGTTGAATTGGCGCTAACTTTATCTGGTGTAAGTAAAAAAGAACGTAAACAAAAGGCTATTAAAGCATTAGAAGATGTGGGATTGAAGGAGCAAATACATAAAAAGCCAAACCAATTGTCAGGAGGGCAAATGCAAAGAGTTGCTATTGCTAGAGCATTGGTAAATAATCCTAATATAATTTTGGCTGATGAACCAACTGGTGCTTTGGATACTCAGACTTCTGTACAGGTAATGGAAATTTTGAAAGAAATATCGAAAGATAGGCTTGTAATAATGGTTACACATAATCCGGAACTTGCCGAGAAATACTCTACAAGAATTGTTAGAATACTTGATGGAACTATTATGAACGATTCTAATCCATATACGAGTGAAAAGAAGGAGGCTGAAAAATCAAAGGAAAAACGCAGAACTTCTATGAAATTTTTCACTGCCTTAAATTTAAGTTTGAACAATTTAATGACTAAAAAAGGTAGAACTATTTTAACTTCGTTTGCCGGAAGTATTGGAATAATAGGGATTGCATTGATTTTAGCTTTGTCTAATGGAATACAAAATTACATCGATAAGGTAGAAGAAGATACTCTATCATCATACCCAATAACAATAGAGGAGTCTACAATAGACACATCTGCAATGATAGAAAAAATGATGGACGAAAACAATGAAGAAGAGGATAGACCAAAAGACAAGATATATTCAAAAAATATCATGTCTGAGATGATTTCGACTCTATCTAATAAAATGGAAAATAATAATTTAACAGAGCTTAAACATTACTTAGAGCAAGAAGATAACGAAATTGCTAAAAACAGTAATGCTATTCAATATGGATACAATTTAAATCTAAATTTATATAAAGAAGATACATCTAATGGCGTTGTGCAAGTAAACCCAAGTACTGTAATGGACAGCATGGGAATGGGAAGCATGAGAGAGGCACAAGAAAATTCTCCAATGGCAATGGTATCTAGCTCATTTAGCACTATGAACAATGACGCTTGGACAGAAATGCTAGACAACGAAGAATTGCTTCATTCTCAATATGATTTAATTGCAGGAAGTTGGCCAAAGAGCTATAACGAAGTTGTTTTAATAGTAAATGAAAACAACGAATTAAACGATTATGTGCTATATACTTTAGGACTAAAAGACCAAAAAGAATTATCAAAACAGTGGGAAAAGGCTAAAAAAGGAGAAAATGTAGAAAAAGAAGAAGAGTCTACATATTCATATGATGAATTATTAAAATTATCATTTAAACTAATATTAAACTCTGATTATTATGAAAAACAAGGAAATTTGTGGATAGACCAGAGTGAAGATGATGACTTTATGAAAGAAAAAATAGCAAATGCCGAGAATATAAATGTTGTTGGAATTATTAAGCAAAACGAGCAAAGCACTGCAACAGCTATGAATGGCGGAATAGGATATTTAAAAGACTTAAAAGAATACGTTATAAATAAGACAAACGAAGCGGACATTGTTAAAGAGCAGAAAGAAAATTCAGATATCAATGTATTCACAGGACTAGAGTTTCCAAAATCAGGAGAAAAGTCAGAATTCAATTTCAATAATCTAAGCAACGAGCAAAAAATGGCAATAAGCAAAATGTCAACAGAAGAAATCGCAAAAGTAATGGATACATACACAAAAAATCAGAATGCAAGTTATGAAAACAATCTAAAAACATTAGGAGCAATCGATTTAGATAAGCCATCATCAATATTGATATATCCAAAGACTTTTGAAAGCAAAGAGTTAATAGCAAAAGCGATAGAGGACTACAACAAAAAACAAAGAGACGACGGAAAAGAAGAAAATACAATAACGTACACAGACTTAGTCGGAGCAATGATGAGCTCAATAACAAACATAATAGACGCCGTAAGCTATGCACTAATCGCATTCGTAAGCATATCGCTTGTAGTATCATCAATAATGATAGGAATAATCACATACATTTCAGTATTAGAAAGAACAAAAGAAATAGGAATACTAAGAGCAATTGGAGCATCGAAAAAAGACATTTCGAGAGTATTCAATGCAGAAACATTCATAATAGGTTTAATATCTGGAATGATAGGCGTTGGAATAACATTACTCTTAACACTGCCAATAAACAGCATAATATATGCACTATCTGGAGTAGCAATACATGCAACAGTTTCAGTAACACAAGCAACCGTACTAGTATTAATAAGCTTAGGCTTAACAATACTTGCAGGACTAATACCAGCCAAAATGGCAAGCAAAAAAGACCCAGTAGAAGCATTAAGGAGTGAGTAAAATGAATATAAAAAATGAAGATTCAAAAGATCAATTCTATTCAGAAAGCAACATGAAAACAATAAAAGAATCAGTAAAACAATTAGAAGAGGGAAAAGTCGTAAAAAAGTCGTTTAAAGAGTTAGAGCAAATGGCAGATAAATAATATAATGACTAGTAAAGGCATCACAATTATGTGATGTCTTTGACTTTGTTAGAACGTAACCAGAATTACATAAAATACGGTCAAACTATTGACTGTACTGCGATTATGTAGTATAATCCTATTTGTTTGGTAGGAAAACCAAATATTATTTTTGTAAATGAAAAAGATATATAGTAGATTGCTAAAAAAATGGCAAAACTACTAGAAAATAAAAGACCAATTAGTAGAAAGGATTTGTAATGGAAAATTTATTAGATATACAAGATTTGCACGCTGTAGCAGGAGAAAAGGAAATCCTAAAAGGATTGAATTTGAAGATTAATAAAGGAGAAACTCATGTAATAATGGGACCAAATGGAGCCGGAAAATCTACAACTGCAAATGTTATTTTGAATAATCCAGAATATAAAAAAGTAAGTGGAAAAGTTGTGTTTGAAGGAGAAGATATTAGCAATTTATCAACAGATAAAATCGCAAAAAAAGGTGTATTCATGTCTTTTCAATCACCTGTTGAAATACCAGGAATATCTACTACAAATTTCTTGAAATATGCTAAAAATAAAATAACAGACAAGCCAGTGAAAATTTTTGAGTTAAGAGATCAAATTCAGAAATATATGGAAGAATTAAATATGAATCCAAAGTTAATTGAAAGAAATTTGAATGTTGGGTTCTCTGGTGGAGAAAAAAAGAAAAACGAAATTTTGCAAATGCTTGTATTAGAACCAAAACTTGTAATATTAGATGAAACAGATTCTGGACTTGATGTTGATGCTGTTAGAACAGTTTCTAAGGGAATAGAAATGTACAAGAATGAAGAAAATGCAGTTTTAATAATTACACACAATACTAGAATATTAGAAAATTTGAAAGTTGACTATGTTCATATATTAGTTGATGGAAAGATTGTAAAAACTGGAGATGCAAGTTTAGCGCAAGAGATTGAAGAGAATGGATATTCACAATATAAATAGAAGGTTGAGAAATAATTACAATTTTGGCTACGTCAAATTTCATTTAAAACGCGGTTACATACACCACGTATGCGCCCTTGCCTTTTAAATTCATTTTCCTTGCCAAAATTTAATTCTTTTTCAACAAAAAAATACGTACAAGAAAGGAAAGATTATGTCAAAAACTCAAGTAGACGATATAGATAGAAATATATATGATATAAAAAATAAAGATGACTACGAGTTTAAAATGAAAAAAGGTCTTAACAGAGAAATTGTTGAAGAGATTTCAGCAAAGAAAAATGACCCAGACTGGATGAAAGAGATTCGTCTGAAAGCTTTAGAAACTTACGAAAAGCTAGAACTTCCAACATGGGGACCAGATTTGTCTGAACTTAAAATGGATGAGATTGCAACATATGTTAAGCCAAAATCTAAATTGAACTCAAGCTGGGACGATGTTCCAGAAGATATAAAAAAGACTTTCGATAATTTGGGAATTCCAGAGGCAGAGAAGAAATCTCTAGCTGGTGTTGGTGCTCAATATGACTCAGAGGTTGTATATCATAGCATAAAAGAAGATTTGCTAAAGCAAGGAGTAATCTATACAGACATGGAGACTGCTGTTAGAGAATATCCGGATTTAGTAAGAGAGCATTTTATGAAATGCGTTCCAATAAATGACCACAAATTCGTAGCACTTCATGCTGCTGTTTGGTCTGGAGGATCTTTTGTATATGTTCCAAAGGGAGTAAAGGTTGATATTCCTTTGCAATCATATTTTAGATTGAATTCGCCAGAGTCTGGACAATTCGAACACACACTTATAATTGTAGACGAAGGAGCAAGCCTTCACTTTATAGAAGGATGTTCAGCACCAAAATATAATAAGGTAAATCTCCATGCTGGCTGTGTTGAATTATATGTAAAAGACAATGCTTATTTAAGATATTCAACAATAGAAAACTGGTCAAAAAACATGATGAACTTGAATACTAAAAAAGCAATAGTAGGCAAAAATGCACAAATTGACTGGGTTACAGGTTCGTTTGGCTCTAAGGTTTCAATGCTTTATCCAATGAGCATATTAAATGGAGAAGGTGCAAAAACAGAATACACAGGAATTACATTTGCAGGACACGGACAAGACCTAGACACAGGTTTCAAAGTAGTTCACAATGCACCAAACACATCATCAGTTGTAAATTCAAAATCAATTTCAAAAGATGGAGGAGCCTGCACATATAGAGCTTTAGTAAGAATTACAGAAAACGCTAAAAATTCAAAATGTAGCGTAAGCTGTGAATCACTAATGTTAGATGACATATCACGTTCAGACACAATTCCTGTAAACGACATAAGAACCGATGAGGTAGAATTTTCACACGAAGCTAAAATAGGAAAAATAAGTGACAAGGAAATATTCTACTTAATGAGCAGAGGATTGTCAGAAGAAGATGCAAAAGCCATGATAGTAAGAGGATTTGCATATCCAATTTCAAAAGAATTACCAGTAGAATATGCGGTAGAAATGAATAACCTAATAAACTTAGAATTGCAAGGTGCAATAGGATAATTTTTATGGGAACAATTTATTTTTTTAGCCTCAACACGTCGCTCTTGGTCGGAGCTCCTTCGGACTCCTCAAAAGGCGAGCTTCCGATTTCGTTAAAAAATGTAAATTGTTCCGATAAATACAAAACCAAAAATGTTGGAAAGGATTGAGGTAATGCTAAAATTAAATGAAACGCCTATTAGAACGGCAAATAATTTTAGAATAAATAATATAGAAATAGATGCACAAATTCCAAAAATAATTCCAGAGTTTGAAAATGTTCAAATTATAAAGGAAAACAGTGAAATAGATGAAGCTGTTTCGAATAGAGAATTAGTTTTTGGAAATAATAAAGAGCTAGAAAATATAGTTTTTTCTAAGGCTAATAGCAAAATTAGAATTGTAAACAATCAGAAAGCCGAGAATGTTAAAATTACATATACTTTTGATGAAGATAGCCAAGTTCTTTTAAATCAAATTGATATTGTTGCTAGTAAAAATATAAATGTTGTTATTGAGTACAAGTCGGAGACTGAAAAGGAATGTTTTCATGCGGGAATTATAAGAACATTTGCTAGCAATGGCGCTAATATAAATGTAACTGTTGTAAATTTGTTAAATGATGAATCTACTAACATCGAGAGTTATGAGAATGATATCGAAGCAGATTCAAAGGTGTATCATAAGTTAATTGATATAGGCGCAAAGGAAAGTATTTCTAATTATTTTTCTAATGCTATTGGAAATAAAGCGGATAATGATTTGAAAACTATTTACTTAGGACAAGGTTCACAAGTGAAAGATTTAAATTACATTGTACATTTACGTGGAGAAAAAACAAATGTCGATATAGATGTACAAGGAGCTTTGAAAGATAGCAGTAAGAAAAATTTCAAAGGAACAATCGATTTCAAAAAAGGTTGCAAAAAAGCAAAAGGAAACGAGAACGAATATTGCATGTTATTATCAGACAAGGCAAAATCAATAGCTCTTCCAATGCTTTTATGCACAGAAGCAGATGTAGAAGGAAATCACTCAACGGCTTCTGGAAAGGTAGATGAATCTGCAGTATTTTATATAATGAGCAGAGGATTAAGCTACAAAGAAGCGATAAGACTACTTGTAAAGGCAAACTTCAACAAAATTATAGAAGGAATACAAGATGAAGAAGTAAAAACAGAAATTATACAAGAAATTGATAAAAGACTATAATGTTTTAATAAAATTGAGAAATATCAAGCATATTCCAGTATTTATTAAAGGAAGGATTTTAAAATGGATTATAAAAAGGATTTTCCGATTTTTAATAATAGAAACATTGCATATTTAGATAGTGGTGCTACAACTCAAAAGCCACAATATGTTATTGATGCAATCGATGAATTTTATGAACACAACAATGCAAACCCACACAGAGGTGCGTATTCTCTTAGCATAGATGCAACAAATGTGTATGAGGGTACTAGAGAGAAGATTGCAAAGTTTATAAATGCTAGAAAAGCAAATGAGATAATATTTTCTAAAAATGCAAGTGAAAGCTTGAATTTAATTGCATATTCATATGGCTTAGAAAATCTAAAGAAAGATGACGAAGTCGTACTTTCAATAATGGAACATCATTCTAACTTAGTACCATGGCAATATGTTACTAAAAAGACTGGTGCAAGTTTGAAATACATGTATATAAATGACGAATTTGAATTGTCGGAAGAAGAAATCGAAAGCAAGATAACAGATAAGACAAAAATAGTTGGAATTACACATGTATCAAACGTGCTAGGAACAATAAATAATGTAAAAGAAATAATAAAATATGCACATAAAAAGGGAGCAGTAGTAATTGTAGATGCTTCTCAAAGCATACCTCACATGAAAATCGATGTACAGGATTTAGATGCAGACTTTGTAGTATTCTCAGGACACAAAATGTTTGCACCACTTGGAATAGGTGTGTTATATGGAAAAGAAAAATTATTAAACAACATGAATCCATTCTTAATGGGTGGTGACATGATTGAATATGTTTATGAACAAGACACAACATTTGCTCCACTTCCAAACAAATTCGAAGCTGGAACACAAAATGTAGAAGGTGTAGTAGGGCTTGGAGCGGCAATAGACTATATAAACAAAGTTGGATATGACAATATAGAAAAAATAGAAAAAGAAGTAGTAAGCTATGCAAGACAGGAATTATCAAAACTAGATTACCTAGACTTATACATGAGTCCGAATGAAGAAAATCATTCATCAGTAATATCATTCAACATAAAAGGCGTACACCCACACGATGTTGCAAGCATGCTAGACTTTAAAGGAGTTTGTGTAAGGTCTGGAAACCATTGTGCACAGCCATTATTAAGATATATGGGAATAGACTCAACATGTAGAGCAAGCTTTAGCATATACAACACCAAGGAAGATGTAGATAGACTAGTAGACGCAATAAAATTTGCTTACTCAAAATTTGAAAAATTTATAAAACGTTAAATTTTCGCCCAATAGGGACGCCCTTTTTTGGGCTAAAAAATATATTCGCTATAAAATTACATTTGATAAAGAAAGGACAAAAAATGGACGATTTACAAGATGTATATAATGATTTAATAATGGAACATAGCATGAATTCATACAATAAGAAAAAGCTAGAAACTTGTGATTTGTGTGAAATGGGACATAATCCAAACTGTGGTGATGAGATAGAATTGCAGGTAAAGCTAAATGGTGATGTTATAGAAGATATGGCTTTTTCTGGACATGGATGTGCTATTTCTCAGGCTTCTACTTCAATAATGATAGATACTCTAAAAGGTAAAACAGTTGAAGAAGCAAAGCAAATTATAGATACTTTTATTGGAATGATAAAAAGAGAAATAACTGACGAAGCAGAATTAAAAAAACTTGACGAAGCAATAGCTTTAAAAAATGTATCAAATATGCCAGCAAGAGTAAAATGTGCACTGCTAGCATGGCATACTTTAGAAGATATGATAGAAAAGAAACAATAATGCAAGAAAACAAAAAATAATAAAATATAAAAGAAAATTTAATAGAAAAAATATTTTGTGTTAAATAAAAAAATAATATATAAAATTTCCTTAAGTAATGTACTTAAGGAAATTTATTTTATATATAAGATATCATTCGAATGCAATTATATCAAGTGGTTAGAAACAAAAAAAGAAAATGATATAATTTTGAAATTTAACTGTAATAATTCCGCAATAAAATGGTAAATATGTTATAGGTATAGCTATTTTTAAATTTCTTTATTTATCCTTAAGTACATTACTTTGGGATAAATAAAGAAAGGATAAAAGATATGAAAACGAAAGAAATGAAAGGAATAACGTTAATAGCATTAGTAATAACCATAGTAGTATTGATGATATTAGCAGGAGTAAGTATCAATACCGTATTAGGTGATGATGGAATAATACAAAAGGCAAAAGAGGCGGCAGAAGCAACAAAACGAGCAAGTGCAGAAGAAGAGATGAACAGATTGGTATTAGAATATCAATTAGCATCAAAAGATGAAACATTGGAAAGTTTCTTGCAAGAAAAAGTAACAGAAGGAAGAATAGACGGAGTAACAGATAATGGAGATGGAACAATAACAATAACAAAAAAAGTAGAAGGAAAAGATTATACAATAACAGTAAAAAAGCCAGCAGCGCCAACGCCAAGTGTAAAGGTAGGTGCAATAAGAGTAGTATCAGATAGTACGGGAGCAGGCTCAAGTCTAGGAGAAGCAAGTACAAGAAAAGGTACAACATTATACATAATGATTGAAAGTACAATATCTGGAGGAACAACAACAGTAAGTCCAGAAGTACCATATGCAGTAACAGAAAATGGAACATATAAATTTACAGTAACAGGAACAGTAGATGGAAAAACATATACAAAAAATGTAACGGCAACAGTAAATCAATACAAAAATGAAATTAACTTAGATGAAATCCAGATAGGAGATTACGTAAATTACACATATGATACAGCCGAGAATTATGTATTAACATCAGCAACATGTGGGGCAAGTATTAACCCAACAGATGGAATACCACAAACAACAGGATTAAAGTGGAGAATATTAAATATAGATGAAGCAAACGGAACAGTAGATTTAATAAGTGAGAATCCAACAGGAACAAATGTAGATTTCCATGGAGCGTTAGGATATAATAATGGGCCATACTTAATGAATGTAATATGTGAGGCGCAATATAGTAATAGTGCATTAAATGTAAAAGCAAGAAACATAAGTTTATTAGATATGGAGAAACACTTAACACCAGGCGGAATAGCAGAAAGAAATAAATATGCAAATGCAGTAAAATATGGAAAAACAAAGACATATACAGATAATTATAGTTATTACCCATTATTATATGATGGACAAAAAGGAGCAGGAGTAAATGTAACAGCAGAAAATGCAAGTTCAATATTGCAAGACTACACAAAAGGAAATGATCCATATGAAGAAAGTGTAGAAGCAACAAGCCCATTAACAGATAAGACATCAAAACAAGCAGATAATAAAGTATTAACAGTAACGCAAACATATTATAATATACCAATAAATGAACCAAATTATGGAGATGCGGGAAGTGTATTAAGTAATTCAAACTACTTTTGGGTGGCTTCGCGCTCTGTTTTTGCTTACTCAATCACTGCTGGCTTCGGTTTGCGCTTTGCTAACACTGATACTTACTGTTACGTTGTGTTCGGCTCGGGCGACAACTCTGTTACGAGCGATGGCTATGGTCTTCGCCCCGTAGTTTCTCTACCATCTAGTCTCCTAACAGGAGAGCAAACAAATGGAGCTTGGAACTTGAGCAAGTAGGACCTTGTCAAGAGTAGTGTGGTGCGACGGTGAAGGTTGCATAGTGTAGGTGGAAATACAATGAACTAGGTAGGTGGGGGGGAAAAAACCTACCTTTCCTAGTGCTATTAATCAAGCAAAGCTTACATAATTAAAATGACAAATAAATAGATACATAATAAATGAAAAGCTCATTCGGTACATGAAGAAACAGGCAAGGATGAGTTTTTTGTTATGCATAAAAAGAATAGACTCACAATTGACTCACAATTATACTGCCAAAACTCTTGACTGCTAGGCTTAAATAAAATATAATAAACAAAGTTTATACGAGAAAAGTTAAATAGACATAACATTTATGAGGAGCATTAGAAATGAAAAAGAACAATGGTATGGGAATAATAAAATTAATTTTGATGGTGGTTTTAATAGTGGTTGTGGTTGCAACTGCTGTGTATTTTACACGCAAAAAATATAGAGAAGTAAAAGCAGAAACTATAAGAACTGATATGTTACAAGTTCAATGGAAATTAAAAGACTATATTGATAAACAGACCGTAAAAGGAGAAGAAAAGAAATATCTTGGTACTAAAATTAGCGAGATGCAAGATAACGAAATAATTAAAGATTTTCTTGCTAAGAATATAATTTCAGAAGAAGAATACGATAAATATTATGTTTTGCAAGACGAAAATTTGGCAGAAGCTGGGCTAGAAATTACAAATTACGATGGCAGTTATTTCTTAATTAATTATAATACATATGAAGTAATAGATACAAAAGGATATAATAAATCTGATGACGAGGTATTGTACAAATTAACTGATATAAATAAGAAAGATGATGAGAATACAACTTCTGAAAATGACAATGTTATTGAAGAAACAACAGAAAAAAATAATGAAAATGAAAAGAATGATGAAGGCTAGAACTATAGAAATTTAAGCAAAAAATAAAAGATTGTTTTTTATCAGAGACGGTTAAAATAACTACTTGAAAAAGCTATTAGTTATGATATAATATATGCAGAATAAGAAAGTGTAGGTGGATTAAAATGCCCAATATACCACAAAGTACAGAAAAAATAATTCAAGAATTTATAGATCGAGTAAATAAATTGCTAGGAAAAAGAGTAAAGAAGATTATACTATATGGCTCTTATGCTAGAGGAGATTACAACGAAAACTCGGATATAGATATAATGATACTTACAGATTTAACAAACGAAGAAATAATAGAATATAGAGAATTAGTATCTAATATAGCATTTGATATAGAATTTGATACAAACTTTGAAGTAATGATTTCTCCGTTAGTAAAAAACATAGAAAAATTTGAATATTGGTTAAAGGCATTACCATTTTATATGAATGTTCAGAGAGAAGGAGTGGTTTTGAGTGGTGCAGAAAATATCTAAAGAACTTGCAAAACATAGATTAGAGCAGGCAAAAGAAGATTTAGAAGCTGGAAAATTATTGTACGATAAAAACTTCTATAAATCAGCAAATAACAGAGCATATTATTCAATATTTCATAGCATTAAAGCTGTGTTAGCACTTGAACCGATTGATTTTAAAAGACATAAAGATGTGCTTGCGTATTTTAATAAAAATTATATAAATAAAGAGATTTTTCCAAGAATGATGGGAAGAAAAATTCAAAATGCAAGTGCAATTAGAGAAGATAGTGACTATGATGATGAATTTATTGTGGATGCCGATAAGACAAATGAACAATTAAAAACAGCAGAAGAACTAATTGAACTAGTAGATAAATATATTGATGAAAATTAAAGAAATAGAGACAATTAGTAAGAGATTGTCTCTATTAATAGTTATACTAAGAGAGGAAAATAGAATGAAGGAAAAAGAAGAACAACGATTAATTCAACTAAAAGCAATAGAGGAAGAAATTCATAATTCTGGAGTAGAATATATATGTGGGATAGATGAAGCAGGGCGTGGACCTCTTGCAGGACCTGTTGTAATTGCTGCAGCAATAATGCCAAGAAATTCTATGATTGAAGGAGTGAATGATTCTAAAAAGGTATCGGAAAAGAAGAGAGAAGAACTATATGAAATTATAACAAAAGAAGCTATTAGTTATGGTGTTGGAATTATAGACCAAAAAGAAATTGATAGAATTAATATTCTAAATGCTACTAAGGAAGGGCTTACAATGGCTGTAAAAGAGCTTAATCCAAGACCAGATTTGATAATAGTAGATGCATTAACAAAAATAGATACTGACGGGATACCATATCAGTCTATTATAAAGGGAGATGCTAAATGCTATTCAATATCTGCAGCTTCAATAATTGCAAAGGTTACAAGGGATAGAATTATGAGACAGTGGGATGAAATATATCCTCAATATGGGTTTGCAAAACACAAAGGATATGGTACTGCAGAACACATAAAAGCATTAAAAGAATATGGACCATGCCCTTTACATAGGGAATCGTTTATTAAACATTTTGTATAAAAGAGGAAGAAAGAAATGAACATTTTAGATATAATTGAAAAAAAGAGAGATGCGAAAGAATTAAATAAAGAAGAGATTGAATTTTTTGTAAAAGGATATACTGATGGTAGCATACCAGATTACCAAGCTGCTGCTTTAGTTATGGCAATTTACATAAATGGAATGACAAAAGAAGAGACAACTAATTTAGCTTTAGCCATGGCATATTCTGGAGATGTATTAGATTTATCAGATATTGGAGAGGTTGTAGATAAACATAGCACAGGTGGAATTGGAGATAAAATCACATTAATACTAATGCCAATAGTTGCAGCGTTAGGCGTAAAAGTTGCTAAGATGTCTGGAAGAGGACTGGGAGCAACTGGTGGTACAAAGGATAAACTAGAAGCAATTCCGGGATATAGAACAGAGATTGGAATTGATGAATTTATAGAAAATGTAAAGAAAATTGGGATAAGTTTGATTGGTCAAACACTAAACTTAGCTCCAGCAGATAAAAAATTGTATGCTTTAAGAGATACAATTAGTTGTACTGCTAATATTCCACTAATAAGCTCTAGTATAATGAGCAAGAAAATTGCAGCAGGAGCAAATAAAATAGTTCTAGATGTAACTTGTGGAAGCGGTGCATTCATGAAAACAGTGGGAGAAGCAAGAGAATTGTCTAAGACCATGATTGACATTGGAAAGCTAGCAAATAAAGAGACTGTATGTATAATAACAAACATGGACCAACCTTTAGGAACTATGGTGGGAAATACACTTGAAGTTATAGAAGCAATAGAAGCTTTAAAAGGCAATATGCAAGACGATGTAAAAAATGTTGTATTAGAATTAGGCGCTTATATATTAAAACTAGATGGAAAAGGCGATAACATTCAAGAAAATAAAGAAAAAATTGAGCAGGTAATATCAAATGGAGAAGCATATAGAAAATTCTTGCAATTAGTTGAAAATCAAGGTGGAGATATTAGCTACATAGAAAATACAGAAAAATTTACAAAGGCTAAATATAAAATGCCAGTAGAAGCGGTAAAGACTGGATATGTACAAAAACTAAATGCAGAAAAAGTAGGAAAAATAGCAATGCATTTAGGTGCAGGCAGAATGAAAAAAGAAGATAACATAGACTATGCCGTTGGAATAGAACTACTAAAAAAAGTGGGATGCCAAGTGGAACAGGGGGAAACAATAGCATACATATATGCCGACGATGAACAAAAAGGCAGAGAAGCCGTAGAAAAATTGCAACAAACATATGAAATAGGTGAACAAAATGTGGAAAAAGTTGCAGATATAATTGAAATAATTGAATAAACTACAAAAAGATATCATTTTATAAAACTCAACATGTCGTGCTAGGTCGGGCTATTTAGCCTTCAAAAAGTGCACTTCCAGTCTCTTTTTATAAAATGATATTTTTTTCATATTTTTATAAGGAAATATTGTGTATTTTGTTTGCTTCTGAGTTTAATCCTAAGTTTGTTAAAGTAGTGTATACATTTTTATCTTGTAAAAATCTATTTACATTTTTTAAAGAAACTCCAGTAGATTCTGCTAAAGATTCAACAGTTACAGAAGAATCGGCCTCACTTAAAAAAGTTTTTAAATGGTTTATTTCATGTTCATCTTTAGATTGACAATTAGGGCATACTGAGTTTTTTGAAGCAAAAAAGCTTCCACAACGTTCACATCTATTTAAATTCATTTGTTACCTCCTATGAAAAATATTAATTTCAAAAGAATTCTATCATAAAAATGTCAAAATATAAATAGAAAAATCAAAAAATGTAGAAAATGAAAAAAATAGTTATAAAAAATCTAAAAATGTGATAAAACACCGTCGAAAACCTTCTAAAAATGTGAGAAAACTTAAAATTTCAAAAAAAGCTTGATTTCTAGCTATTTGTTGTGATATAATAGTTTCTGTTAAAAATACGCACACAAATTCCAGTTTAAAAGCAGTGCTTTTGTAAAATCTATTTAAATACAAAGGTTCTTTTAAATGCTAAAGATTTGTGGAGGGTAAAAACTAAAAGGAGGAACAAAAAATGGCAGTAGTTGCAATGAAACAATTACTAGAAGCTGGTGTTCATTTT
>ENA-OOWH01001127-OOWH01001127.1-human-gut-metagenome-genome-assembly--contig:-NODE-1127-length-17493-cov-4.001204_pt1 | contig 17493 bp, 15 predicted proteins | sample MGYA00241576_ERZ501321 | MGnify/ENA primary metagenome ERZ501321 (study PRJEB25962, sample SAMEA2042733) | human gut metagenome | biome: human gut; feature: human-associated habitat; material: faeces... | reverse complement strand
CAATCTGAATACCATGACGGAACATCACGAAAGTATATTTGAAGAACACAAGAAAAAAATCGGTTTTCTCTCCAGTAAAACAACCGATATCTATGACGCCAAAGCTGCAGACTACAATGTAGGCAGCAATATCAGCGGCGACAGCGTTGATTTGACAAGTGGTAAGGATACCAATATCACGGCTTCCAATGTAGTTGCCGATAACGACGTCAACATCACAGCCGGCGGTAATGTCAACATCATAGCAGTCGAAGATACCTCGTCTTCGACCTATAAAAAACAAGTCAAAAAATCGGGACTGCTGTCAGGAGGCGGACTGGGATTTACCATCGGCAAAGAAAAACGCAAAGACCAGTACGACAACCAAAACGTCGAACAGGCTGGCAGCACTGTAGGCAGTATCAAGGGCAGCGTCAATGTCGAAGCAGGTAAAGACGTAAGCATCAGTGCCAGCGACGTGCTGGCAGGCAAAGACATCAACCTGACCGGGCAAAACGTTACTATCGAAAGTGCCGACAATACCTACAACGCGCAGGAAAAACACGAATATAAAAAGAGCGGCTTAACGGTGTCTCTCACCACACCTGCGTTATCAGTAGCCGAGAGCGTACATGATACCATCAAAAAAGCAGACAGCGTTAAAGACGATCGCTTAAAAGCGCTGATCGTTGGCAAAGAAGTAAACGACCTGACCAAAAGTGGAAAAGACAGCGTTTTGAATCAAACTAAGGACGGGTTAAAAGATGGCTTCAATGCTGATGATTTTAGCCTTAATATCAGCATCGGCAGCCAAAAGTCAAAAACTGAATCCAGCAGCATTACAACTGTTGCGCAGGGCAGCACAGTCAAAGCCGACGGCAATGTCAACATCACTGCAACTGAAAAAGATATCAACATCAAAGGCAGTGATATCAGCGGCGAAGATGTCAGTCTTGCTGCAAAAGGTGATGTCAATATTACTTCTGCAAAAAATACAAATACGTCCAGTTCCGACTCCAAAGCCAGCAGCGGCAGTATAGGGGTCAGTATCAACACGTCTGGAATCAGCGATATTAATGCTGGATATTCCAAGTATAAAGGCGAAGTAAAAGAAAACGGCACTACACATACGAACAGCACAGTTACTGCCAATGACAAGCTGACAGTAGAAAGCGGCAAAGATACCAATATCAGTGGCAGCAAAGTCAGTGGTGGCAGTGTGGAGATGCATGCAGGCGGCAATTTGAATATCGAAAGCCAGCAGGACAGCCAGAAATATGATGAAAAATATACTTCCGGCGGCTTAAACGTCAATATCAACTACGCTACAGGTGTAGGTATCAGCGGCGGGGCCAGCAACGGCACAACTAAATCCGATTACAACAGTGTCACCGACCAAAGCGGCATTTATGCAGGCGAAGGCGGCTTCAATATCACCGTCGATAAAAATACTGACCTGAAAGGCGGCGTTATCGACAGCGACGCAACGCCTGATAAAAACAAACTTACTACAGGTACACTGACGTGGGAAGATGTAGATAATAAAGCTGAATACAGCAGTAAAGACGTTGGGATAAACGTCAATATCAACAACGGTGCAAAAGACAACGAAAAAGGAGTAACGCCAAATATAGGCATGCCAGCTAAAGGCGAAGACGAAAGCACGACTAAAGCAGGTGTAGCGCAGGGTACTATTGAAATAAAAGACAAAGAAAATCAGAAACAGAATATCGAAGATTTGAACCGCGACACTAAAAATACACTGAACAAGCTGGAGCAGATATTTGACAAGCAAACCGTAGCCGAGCGGAAAGAAATGGCGGCTTTGTTTGGCGAATTGGCGTATAATGAAATTCATAGAATCAGCGAACGGGCGGGCTGGGATGATGGTTCGCCGGAAAAAGTTGCTCTGCACGCTTTCGTAGGCGGCATTATGAGTGAACTGACTGGCAGTGGTTTCTTGTCTGGTGCCAGCGGTGCAGCCGTAAATGAATTTATACAAAAGCAACTGTCCGATGCGTTTAAAGATAACCCGGATATGCATCAATGGGCGAGCGCTTTGGTTGGTGCAGTAGTGTCGGATGTAGTTACAGGTAATGCACAGGCTGGTTCCAGTAGTGCTGCTAGTGGCACTAAGGATAATATTTTAAGCGAAGAACAAAAAGAAAAAGGTGAGGAGAAAATTACTGATTCAGCAACTTCGCCAAACAATACTGGAGGTATATTAGATGCCCAAAAAAATTTATCAGACTTGGATAAGAAACAACAAGATGAGTTGATAGTTGCATTGCAAGATCCGTCTTTTGTAGCTGGATTGGATGCTGCATTGGAAGAAAATCCTGATTTAACTGAATATAATGGAATCATCATAAAAGGTGTTGATATTAATGGTGATATTGTAGACGCAACAAAAAAAGAGTACAGAGATGGTATTGTTAATAGAGTAAATCCAACTATTAATTCTATTCTTAATGGTGCTGGTGATTCCGCAATATATGAAGCATTAGGTATTGTTGGTGATAATATTAAAGTTGTAAAAGATAGTGCATCGAAGTTTCAGTGGGCAGTAGTTAGTAAAACCGGAATAAAGTATGTACGCAAAATTCCTCTGGTAAGCGGAGCAACTTTAGTAGTAACTTTGAATGAAGCCTCCAAGAATATGAGTGATGAAGAATTTAAAGAATATGCAATTAGGGAAATAAGTAAAACAGGAGCTAGCGTAATTGGTGGAGCTGCAGTTGGGGGGATGATTGGTGGACCTGTTGGTGCTATTGCTGGCGTATTAGTTGGCCCAGCGTTTGAGAAAGCTGCCGATATGGGCGTTGATCGAGTTAAAGAATTACTTAATTGATAGGAGTTAGAAACATCATGGATAAAGTGATTATAGTAAGGATTGGTATATTAATATTATTAATATTTGTATTATTTCTAAAGTTTTATTTATTAGATTTTATCATAAGAAAAATTAGACCAGAAATTAATGAAAAAGACCATTGGAGAGATTTTGCCGATGCAAAATTTAATTTAGGCATATTATGCATAATTGCGCTATTCATTTTAACATTTTGGTGATTTCGGTAAACGAGGCTGATTTTATCAGTCTCGTTTATAATTCAAGATGACAAAATTGTGCTGAACTAGTTGGAACATAAACAGGCATTAGCCGAACGAAAAGAAATGGTGGCTTCCTTGCGGGAGCCAGCGGTGCGGCAGTAAACAAACTGTTGAGCGATGAACTGAAAAAGATTGCCGGAGACGATCCGGCGTTGCATCAATGGTTAAGTGCCGCATTAGGTGCAGTAGTGTCGGATGTAGTGGCAGGCAATGCAAAAGCCGGTTCAAGTACAGCGGCTAGTGGAACTAAGAATAATGATGAACTAGAGGCTGAATTAGCAGCACAGGGAGGAAAAACGTCGCAAGAGGTAATAGCCGCTCAAGATAGAGAGTATATAGACGCTTTAGAAAAATCTAAAGTAGATAAAAATGTGCAAGTTGTTCAAAATAGTGATTGTACAATGAGCTTTAAGGCTGGCGATACAATAAATTTGTCTACTGAGGAATCTAAAATTAGCAGAATTTATTGTTCTTCTTAGGATAATTTATTTAGTTGCAGTATTTGTAGTGGGAGTCTTTTGATATTGGAATTGCAATAAGAATCGGCGAACTAAAAGAAAATGGCACTACACATAAGAACAGCACAGTTAGTTCCAATAAAATTATTGGGAAAGAAATCAGTGCTTTGGTTAATCAATGTATGTTTTTTTGCAATTAACTAAATTTGGAAAAGTGGAGTATTTTTAGTATTATATAATTAGTATTTTAAGGAGGGTAAATTTATGGAAAATCAATCATATGTAGAATCAGTTAAACGTGCAAGTATTGTGCAAAGCTTTTTTGCCCAGGTTTATGGGTGGATGTTTTTTGGACTTTTATCAACAGGGATAGTCGCCTATTATACGGCACATTCTCCGGCGTTGTTAAATCTGATCTTTGGCAGTCAAATAACGTTTTATGCGTTTTTGTTTGCGCCGATCGTGTTGGTTATGATCATCAGCAGCAAAATCAATTCGCTGAGTGCGAGTATGGCCAGCTTTCTGTTTTTTGTTTATTCAGCTGTAACCGGCGTTACACTGTCGGCAATTTTTCTTATGTATACGCAGGAGTCCATTGCAACGACTTTTGGGATAACTGCTGGTACTTTTGGCGCCACCGCTCTTTTTGGTTATGTCACTAAAAAGGATTTAAGCAAAATGGGCAGTATCTTGTTTATGCTTTTGATTGGTCTGATCATCGCTTCGGTCGTCAATATGTTTTTGAAAAATGACACTATGATGTGGATTCTTACTTATGTGGGGATCGTTATCTTTGTTGGCCTTACTGCTTACGATATGCAAAAGCTTAAAAAAATCGCTCACAGCATAGATGACGATGAAAGCAGTATTGCTAAATTTGCGGTGCTGGGTGCACTGACTTTGTATCTTGATTTTATTAACCTGTTTTTACGGCTGCTGCAGATTTTTGGTAAGAAGCGTTAAAGCGGCTTTGACCAGAGATGTGTAAAAATATAATGGCAATGTTTTCTATGAGAGATTTAAATCACAGGAGACCTTAATTGGGAGATGAATTGGGTTGAAAAGTATGGTAAGGGTTTTAGTTGGTATGTGCATGGCATTGTTGATGATGGTGCAAAGCTGTTTAGCTGCTGATGTTGCTGCTCTGGTGAAGGTGAAAGACGGTAAAAATTGGGGCGTTGTCGATCAGCAGGGCAGGGTGATTTTACCGTTCGAGTTCAGTGAGATAGTTATTACAGGCAAAGGTATTATGCGGGTGAAGGGCGAAAATAAAAAATTCGCTATTTATGATGCCGGCAGCAGGGTGATTTTGCCAATGGAGTTTGACACTATCTGGCAAAATGATGATGGCAGTTATTTTGCTTCGAAAGAGAAAAAGTTTGGCTATTATGACGCTAATGGCATACTAATAGGTCAAAATAAGTTTGATGATGTGAAACTTTTCAACGAAGGATTAGCTGCTGTAAAAATTGGCAAGCAGTGGGGATTTGTCGATGTGACCGGTAAATTGGTGATCCCGGTACAATTTGACGATGTCAGCAGCTTTGCAGAGGGTTTAGCGGCTGCAAGAAAAGGCAAGGTTTGGAGTTACATTGATTCTGCAGGGGCAGAGGTTATCAGTGGCAAGTATAAAGAGGCTGCGCCTTTTAGCGAAGGCTTGGCCAGAACGCTTGTTGACGGTAAGGTGACTTTTATTGATAAGATGGGGCAGGTAGCCTTTGTAACTAAATATAAAGAGGTATCGTCTTTTCATGATGGCGTTGCACAGGTCAAGGTGCGGGTGAGCAAATTTTCGCCGCTGGGATTTATCGGCAATACGATTTTAAATTCTATGGCGATGAGTTCTATAACTGACCACTATGATTATGTAAAGCATCCAGGGAAATACGATGTCAGTATGTTTGATACTGTTGCTGATAATGAGAAACGTGGTTTTATCAATACTAAAGGTGATCTGGTAATTACCACTAAATATGATTTTGTGGGGCCTTATAATGGTGGTGGCGACGGTTTGACTTTGGTTATGAAGGATGAGAAGAGCGGTTATGTCAACAAGAATGGCGAAGTGATCATTCCTATTGAATATGATGAGCTTTCTTCGTTTAACGAAGGTATTGCCGTGGCTAAAACCGGTGATAAAGTACAGTTTATCGATTTGCAGGGGCAGTCGGTGACAAAGAGCGTTTATAATGATGCTAGGCAGTTTTCCAACGGCATCGCTGCTTATAAAATCGGAGAAAAATGGGGATATGTGAGCAAAGAAGGTTTACCGATTGTACGGCCTAAATTTGATGAAGCTAATTTCTTTACTGAAAAGGTGGCTGCGGCCAAGTTTAATGGTAAATGGCGCCTGATCAGCAGAGAAGGCGATATGGTGGCTGAGTTGTCGGGTATTACTGATATCGGAAGTTATACCCGTGGTCTGGCAGTGGTCAAAAAAGGCGAGCAATGGGGCATTATTGACGAAGCTGGAAATTTTGTTATTGAGCCTAAGTATAAAGAATTGCAGGCTGTGATAATCAGTATATAAAATGAAATTATTCGGGAGAAGAAAAGAGTGAGTGTAGAAATAAAAAGTAATATTTCATTGTGCATTAGTCTGATAGCATTAATCGCAACTTTATTCTTAGCGAAAATTCAGTTTGATACTTTTAGTGAAACAAAAGCTAAATTTGTTGTAAATGCAGAGAATTTTGAATTGATTCCGATAAATGAAAACGAGTTATCTGGTATGCATTTATTAGTAGGGGAGGTAAGATTTGAAAATAAGTCCAATCAGCCGCTTGAAATAACTGAGATATTACTTAATTATCCTGTTTTTTCTGTACGGTATGATGAAAAATATGATAGAAATCAGATACCACCTAAATTAATGTCACAAAAAAATATTGAATCAATTAACTTCAGCACAGGTGGAAGTAAAAAAATAGATAGCATATTAATGTCTGTCTATAATAAAGAATATTCTGCTAGTAAAAAAAGAGTTGTTTTGACATTACCGATAAAGTTAGATCCATATGGTTCAGAAAATGGATATTTAATATTTTCAGGAATTCTTTTTCCGTATACTGAACAAAAAAAGAAAACTCAAAGTATTTTTAAGATTTTTGATGCAATTGAAGATAAGAATTATTATGCTACATTTAATTTCCTTTTTAAAAGTACTAGATGTGAAGTTGAGGAAACCTACAAAGTAAATTTTTATGATAAAGAATTTCAGAAAAAAGAGTTTAATAAAAATAGAGAAGAGAAAATAAGAAAAAACAAAGAACATGCAAAAGCAAAAAATAATGGTGTATTTTAATGAAAAAGTACATATTTAAATACACCTGTTATCTCAAATATGTGATATAATAAGTAAAATAGTTTGTGAATGTGTTTATTACGATTACACTTAATTTTGTTTTGAATATGGAGGTATATTATGTGTTTTTACATTGGAATTGAAGATTTAGCAGCAAATGCATTAATAGAAATTTTAACTAAGAACTCCGAAAAAAGGTTTGTTTCATATGAGGAATTAGAAAATTATGGTGCAGAAGTCGTGAAATTTCTTTGTGAAAAGGGAGAAAAGGCTATTTTAATTTTATCAAGGGATTGTACTGAGGCAATGTTTAGAAATTATTCTGACTTTTTTGAAGAACAACAATCAAATGGGAAATTTGGTATATTACTTAAAGAAGGGATTTCTATAGAAAGCTTAGAAAAATATTTTAGAGGGTATATTTCGTTAGATGTTTTAAGAGCTTTTGTAGACGAACAATCCATATCGAAACTAGGTGCTTGTGCGTAATGGATGTAAAACAATGGAAAGACCCAATATATGGATATATTGATATACCAATAAAGTATGTGCGTGATATTATAGATACGGCTGCTTTCCAGCGTTTAAGGCGAATAACTCAAACAAGTTATTCGCCTTTATATGCTTCTTCTATCCATAATCGGTTTATACATTCATTAGGCGTTTTTCATTTAGGAGAAATAGCAGTTAATACTATATTAGGAGAATTACAATCAAAGTATTCTAATATTGATAGTTTAATCTCGTTAGAAGAGGTGAAAGCAACTTTTTTATTAGCGTGTTTGTTACATGATGTCGGTCATGCTCCATTTTCTCATACTGGAGAGAAATTTTATTTAAATGACCTACAAAGTGGAAAATATACAGAGCTGCATGAAAGGTTAAAGAACGTAGTAGGAGACCAAATTTTTTCAAATGATGTACCAAAAGAAGATAGTCGCTCTGCAGCACCCCATGAAATAATGAGTGCTATTATTGGAATTACAACATTTGATATGTTCTTTCCATCTTCGTTCAATAAAGAGTTTTTTGCTAGATGTATAACCGGTTATAAATATTCTGAAGTTAATGAAAGAAATAGCTTGTTGAATTGTTTTATTTCTTTGCTTAATTCTAAAGTAATTGATGTTGACCGACTTGACTATTTGATTAGGGATGCTTTTTTTACAGGGTTTGAGACGATAAATATTGACCATAAGAGATTATTAACTTCATTGACTATTATTAAGCAGCCGGTAAATGAAGATAAACAGTTGATGGAGTACAAACTAGCCTATAAGAAAAGTGCTATAAGTGTAATTGAAAATGTTGTTTATGCTCATGATGCAGAAAGAAAATGGATACAAAATCATCCAGTTGTCCTGTATGAGATATATATTATGCAGAATATAATATTGCAAATTGATAAAGATACAGGTACAGAAGAAAAAAGGTTATTTTCAGTTGAAGCGTTAGGCGAAACGGGAATAAGTCTTAAAGATAATTTGAAAATTTCACTTTTATGTGATGATGACATCATATATTTAATTAAAAATAAACATACAGATGATTTAAGTAAAGAATATTTTAGTCGCAGGGATCGTAGACATCCATTATGGAAATCTGAAGCTGAATATAAGGCATATTTGTTACCAAAAATAACTGGTGGTGAAATCCTTGATAGAATAGAGAAAACTTTTAAGGCAATAGAACGATATGTAACTATGAGTTATGATAGTTGGACTCTGGATGAAAAATTAATGGATAAATTTAATAATGAAATTAAGGAGCTTGAATCATCAGATGCTATCAAGATTAGTGAGAATTCCCGCCAAATGCAGTTAAATACAAAAACAGATATAATGAAAGTGTTGACGGCTCTCAAAAATTATGCGCAATCTAAAAAAGAGACGTTTGATTTTGTAATTTTAAGTGCTGCACAATTTTATAGTGGTTTTAATAAACCGGATGTTTCTAGTATTAATATTGTTTTTAAATCAAGAGCGGAAGAAAAAGTTGTGAAAATTAAAGATGTAATTGCACTTTTAAACGGCTCTGAAAGAGAGAGGGATAACTTTTTTTATTTGTATCATAAAAGTAGTTCTGGAAATATGAACAAAGAGGAGATTTTTCGAGAAATAATTAAGGCATTTGTGTGTTAGGTAAATAGAGATTTGATTTGTACCATAACTACAATAGATATGGTACTTTTTTATTGTAATATAAATATAAAATGTTTTTCGTAATTTTAATATTTACATATAGTTGTGCAAGCTTGCCTGTTTTTGGTATAATATAGTGATAATAAGGAAGGTGGGTAAACGAGTGAAGAGCAAAAAGCTTGGCATTATGGGCGGCACTTTTGATCCTGTTCATTTGGGGCATCTGCAGACGGCCAAGTTTATTTACGAGCATCTGGGCTTGGAAAAAATAATTTTTGTTCCTGCGTTTATTGCGCCGCATAAGGTTGGTCTGGAGTTTGCACCTGCTGCTGACCGTTATCGGATGACGGAGCTGGCAACGGAGCCTTATCCTTATTTTGAAGTTACTGATATTGAATTGCAGCGCAGCGGAGTTTCCTATACTTATGATACGGTTATGGAGTTAAAGGCCCGCTATTCAGAATATGAGCTGTATTTTATTATTGGTGCCGACGCTGTGCCGATGCTGAACACCTGGCACCGCATCAGGGAATTGCTGGCAGAAGTGACTTTTATAGCTGCTGACAGGCCCGGTTATGGGCAGACTATTGACAAGGTTTGCGAATTTTTTGGCGAGCCTGCTAAGAATAAAATTATACTTTTGGATACTCCTGAAGTAGATATTTCTTCGACTGGCATTCGTGAACGTGTCAGACGAGGACTTTCTATTAAGGGTCTGGTGCCGGAAAGTGTAGAAAAGTATATTTTAGAGGAGCATCTCTACCAGTCTTAATGGTAGTGAGAGGAGTTGTTATCATGCTGGATATCACAGAAATGAAAAAACTTCTTAAAGCATCTTTGCCTCATAAGCGTTTTAAACATTCTTTGGCTGTATACGATACTGCTCTTGAACTGGCAGCTGTTTACGGACTGGATAAGGAAAAGGTTGGCGTTGGGGCATTACTGCACGATTGCGGGCGTGAGATACCTACGCGTGATCTTTTGATGCATACAATTGCTTTGGGTTTACCAATGGATGATGTCGAAAGGAATCAGCCTATTTTACTGCATGCCAAACTGGGCGTATATTACGCCCGGGAAAAATACGGCGTTACCGATCAGGAAATTTTGGATGCTATCCGTTTTCATACTACTGGTGCGGCAGGCATGAGCAAGATGGCGATGGTTGTCTATCTGGCTGATCTGCTGGAGCCGACTCGTGATTTTGCAGGTATCGAGGAAATGCGCCGGCTGGCTAAGGTTGACCTGGAACAGGCCATGATAAAGGCTTATGCGCAGACGATACGTTATTTGCTGGAATACGACCTTTTGGTACACCCTCATTGCATAGAGGGGTATAACGAATTGGCGGCTAAGTTTAAAAGGCTTAAATTGAATTTGTAGGAGATGCCAATGTCTGTGGAAGAAAATAGAGAGATCAGGCCTGTCCGCAAGAAACGTAAATTACGTTGGGGCAGGCTGGTATTTGTACTGTTGGTTTTGGCGGTACTGCTGACGGGAGCTTTTTGGGGAACAGTCTGGATCTATGACAATTTTATCAATCCGCCGAAGGTTGATGTTGTTGGTGCCAGCGACAAGATAACCCAAAATGAAAAATTGAACAAGCGCATCAATATTTTGCTTTTGGGTATAGATGACGGTGACAGTGATGCTGCTCCGGATGAACCAAAGCGAACTGACGCGATGATGCTGGCCAGCTTTGACCCCGGCGATAATAAGGTTGCGCTGCTTTCGCTGCCGCGTGACACCAAGGTGCAGATCCCGGGCCGGGCTGGTTGGGATAAGCTGAATGCAGCCTATGCTTACGGCGGGGGGGGGGGGGGTGATGATGGCCAAGCAAACGGTAGCCAATCTGCTGCAGGTACCGATCCATTATTATGTTTTAGTGGACTGGCGTGCGTTTATTGATGTTATCGATCTGATTGGCGGCGTTGATTTATATGTGGAAAAGGATATGTATTATGAAGATCCTTACGCCGATCTTGTTATTGATATTAAACATGGTTATCAGCATCTGGACGGTAAGCGGGCAGGCGAATATGTGCGTTTCCGCAAAGATGAGCTGGGTGATATTGGCCGCGTGCAAAGGCAGCAGAAGTTTATGAAAGCGGCGGCAGCACAGATTTTCAATATCGATACGGTGACTAAGATCCCGGCGCTGTTTTCGACTGTTGACAGACATGTGGAGACCGATATGAACACTTTGACGATGATCAAGGCTGCAAACAGCTTTAAGCTGTTTGGTGACGAAAAGGTCAAGTCGGGTATGCTGTATGGTAATTTTGACGATACAGAAGGTATCAGCTATTGGGCTACATCACGCGAGGAAGTTCAAAAATCTTTGGACGAAATCGGCATTCCCTATATGAAAGATGATGAAGATGAACAAGAATAAAGGAGGCGATAAGATGGATTTTACTACTAAAGAAATTGCACACAAGATCGCGGCGGCAGCCTGCGATAAAAAAGCAAAGGATATTTTGCTGCTGAATATGGAGAACATTTCTCCTGTAACTGATTATTTTATTATTGCCAGCGCTGGAAATAATATCCTGGTTAAAGCTATTGCTGACAATATCGAAGATAAATTGGCGGAGGCAGGCATTTTTGTTACTCACAAAGAAGGCTATGCTGAAGGCCGTTGGATTTTGATGGATTATGGTAATTGTGTTGCGCATATCTTTATTGAAGAAGAACGCGAGTTCTATAATCTGGAGCAACTGTGGGCTGATGCTCCGTCGGAAGAATTTGTGGAGAGCAAAAATGACTGATGAAAAAGACATGGCAAAGCAGCTTAAATATCGTGCGGGTGACGTTGTTACTTTAAAAGTGGCACGTCTGGGCGAAATGGGCGCTTTCCTTGACGCTGGTACGGGCGATACTTCTGATGATATCCTGCTGCATAAGCTGCAGCAGACGGAAGCGGTCAATGTTGGCGATGAAGTTAAAGTCTATTTGTATAAAGATCCGCATGGCCGTTTGACGGCGAGCCAGAAATTACCGAAAATGCGCGAAGGGCAGATCGGTTACGTTAAGGTTTTAAGTGTGACCAAGGACGGCGGGTTTGTGGATATTGGCGCTGAACGCGGTGTATTTTTGCCGTACAGCGAAATGCGAGGGCATGTGTCGCCGGGTCAGCTGGTCTGGATAAAGCTGTATCGCGATAAAACAGGACGCCCTGCTGTCAGTATGCGGGTGGAAGAAGAAATGCTGAAGGCTTCCAAACCTGCTGTTGGTGTCAAGGTCGGCGACAGCGTGACAGGTACTATCTATAATATCCTGCCGGAAGGCTTCTTCATTTTTACTAATCAGCGCTTTTTGGCGTTTCTGCATCGCAGTGAAGTTCCCGGCGGGCGTTTGGATTTTGGTCAGGAGATCACGGCCCGCATCACTTATATTCGTGAGGATGGCAGGGTAAATCTGTCCTTACGCCAGCAAAAAGAAAACGCTATGATCGCCGATGCGGAAGATATTTTAAATTTTTTACATAAACGGAATGGTAAAATGCCTTACTGTGATACTACACCGATGGAAATCATTAAGGAAAAATTTGGTATCAGTAAAGCAGCTTTCAAACGTGCTTTGGGGCATTTGATGAAGGATGGCCTGATCGTGCAGGAAGAAGGCTGGACTATGCTGACTGAAAAAGGACTGCAAAGCGAAAAATAAGTAAAGACTCTCGTTTGGGCGAGAGTCTTTTTTTTATGCGCGTTATTTGTGAATATTAAAAAACATTTCTTAAAGAACAAATATTGGAAATTGTTTAAGAGTAAGGTATAATGTAGACAATAAGAAGTTTGAAATAGAAAGAGGAACTATTATGGACTCTAGCGGCTTAAAAGAAGATATTTTTTACAGTTCCAGCTGGATGCAGGAAATATTGGAAATCAGTAATATTGGTTTATGGCTTTTGGAAATAAACAAAAATAATACTGACGTGCGTCTGTATGCCGATGATAAAATGTTAGAACTTTTAGGGCTGCAGAAGAGTTTATCGCTGGAAGATAATTATAAACATTTTGCGCAAGGCGTGCTTGCAGAAGATCTGGAAATAGTGCAGAAATATATTGAACAGATGCTGACGACCAAAAGGCTGGTAGAGGTTCAGTATCGCTGGAAGCATCCATGGTGGGGCACAATTTTTATTCGCTGCAGCGGCAAGTTATATAAAGAAGACGATAATGCTTATTATATTCGCGGTTATCATCAGAATGCCAGCGATGTTGAGGTCTTAAGACAGGCCAATATCGAAAAGAGCAGGCAGCTGATAGAAGTTGTACGTAAACGTGATTATTATGACGAGCTGTTTCAGTCCGTATTGTGCGGTATCGTTCAATACAGGCCACAGGCTGACGGAAGTATTGTTTTTCAAAATGCCAATATGGAAGCTATCAGGATTTTTGGTTATGAAAAAGAAGAATTCTGGAAGCGTAAATCCTGGCGGATAGAAGATCTGGCTGCGCCGGAAGACTGTGATAGAGTATATCAGAGCATGAACGCGATACTGCTGGGCAAGGGGAAACAGTCTTTTGAATATCGGGCGCTGAGGGCCGATGGTACTTATTGCTGGATCATTGGCAGCGGTGAATATATCAAAAATATTGACGGCGAACGTGTTATTCAAAGTGTTTTTCTGGATATTGACAACAGAAAGCAGATGGAGCTGCTTAATCAGGAATTGCTGGAGCAGGATAAGGGTACTCAGGAACTGCTGCGCCAGGTTCTGGAAGGAACAAAAATTTTCCATTTTTATTATTATCCGCAAAAACGTCTGGAAGTTATGCCGGTAAGAACCAGTAAATATTTTAACTGTAGTATGGAATACAGGAATATTCCGGAAAGCTTTGTGGAAGATTTTGTGAGCGGTGAAAGTAAGGCAGATTGCTATGCGATGTACGAAGCTATTCATAATGGGGCTAAAACTGCATCTTCCACATTCTGTGACAAGAACAAGCAGTGCTGGGTGCGGGTAACAATGACTGTTATGTCATGGGATGATCAGCAGCAGCCGACTTTTGTCATTGGTATCATTGAGGATATCAGCGAGCAAAAAGGAATGGAGCTTGAAAAAATCGAGCTGCAGTCTATTTATAATTTTACGATAGAACATGACTATGATGCTGTTTGCATCTGTGATTTAAACAGTGGTGATTATGTGATGCGTTTTGCCGGTTATTGCGCTCATTATGGCTTGCCGCTGCGTGGCAGCATTAATGAACAGCTGCCGGTATTTATAAAAGAGTTTGTTTGTGAAGAAGATTGTGAGCATTTAAAAAGCTGGAGTATTGATAGTTTGCTGAAGTGCCTGGAGCAGGAAGAGGCTGTTATGCTGTATTTCCGTTCATCCGCTAAAGACGGGTACAGATATAAAGAAGTTAAGCTTTCATATTTTGGTAAATTAAAAGAACGGCTGCTTTTGACGATGCGCGATATCCATGAACGCACGATGCAGGAGGAAGCAAATAAACAAATCATCAGTGACGCATATCAGCTGGCTTTACAGGCCAATCAGGCCAAAAGTGAATTCTTTTCAAAAATGTCGCATGATATCAGAACGCCGATGAATGCCATTATGGGGCTGGCGGCTTTAGCGGCACATTGCGACGACAAAGATCATGTAGATGATTATTTGAAAAAAATTGTCACTTCTGGCAAACATATGCTGGAGCTGTTGAATGAGGTTCTGGATATGTCGAAGATCGAAAGCGGCAAAACAGAATTGAACTCGGAAGCATTTTTATTAAAAGAAAAAGTTGAGGAAGCATTAGATATCATTAAACCTGCTGTTGAGGAGAAACGGCATCAGCTGATTGTGGAAACAGAGGCACTGAAAAATATAACTGTGCTGGGTGACGCGTTGAGACTGCAGCAGATATTACTTAATCTGTTGTCCAATGCCGTTAAATATACGCCTGATGAAGGTGTGGTAAAGCTGACGGTTACTGTTAAGCCGTTACCGCATGATCTGGCTGTTTTTGATTTTATTGTAGAAGATAACGGCATTGGGATGGAACAAAGTTTTATCGAGCGTATTTTTGAGCCGTTTATAAGAGCAGAAGATTCTCGGGTCAGTAAAATACAGGGAACTGGTCTGGGCATGACGATCAGTTTGAACCTGGCAAAACTGATGAACGGGTCGATCGATGTTGAGAGCTGTGTTGGTAAGGGCAGTAAGATCACTGCTTCTGTTTGTCTGAAGGTGCAGCGTCAGAACGGAATTGCGGTCGAGTATGAACAACCTGCCGGTGATAACGAAAATGCTGCTGATATTGATTATAGCGGTAAACGGGTACTGGTAGTTGAGGATAATGCAATCAATCTGGAAATTGCTTTAGAGTTTTTGAAGCTGTTGGGCTTGACTTGTGAATCCGCTGGTGATGGTGCAGAAGCATTGGAAAAATTCCTGGCGGTGCCTGAAGGATATTATGATTTGATTTTTATGGATATCCAGATGCCAACTATGAATGGCTATGAAGCGGCAAGAGCAATCAGAGCTGCTTCTCGCAGTGATGCGGTCCGGATTCCGATTATTGCCATTACTGCGAATGCTTTTTCGGAAGATGTGAAAATGGCGCTGGCCGCGGGGATGAATGCACACATAGCCAAGCCGTTTGAACTAAGGCTTTTGAAAAAAATAATACGTCAATGGCTGAAATAAGACGACTGGAAGAAGCTCCGTTTTGTAGGGGCTTCTTTTTTGTGTTATAATGCAGATATCTATTTCAGAAAAGAGCGGAGAGAAACCATGGATTATTTTGTCTTGACAGTTGCTTCGTTGATATTATTTGCTGCTACTTTTTTCAGTACTGTAACTGGTTTTGGCTTTGCGCTGATCGCAGCTCCTGTATTAACGATGGTCATGGGGCCGAAAGAGACAGTTGTATTTGTTATTATCGCCGGTGTTATTGTGCGGGTGATCATGATGTGGCGTACCTGGGGAGAATTTGAGTGGCCGACAGTTTTGATAACAGCTGCCGGCAGTCTGTTGGGGATTATTCCCGGAGCGTATCTGCTGAAAGTGGCTGATGCCAATCATTTAAAGATTTTATTAGGGATAGCGCTTTTGCTTGTAACGCTTTTGATGGAATTAAATTTTGTGCCTGAGGTCAAAAATAAAAAGCTGGGACGTGTTTCTGCTGGTTTTTTAAGCGGTTTTTTCAGTGCGACTACCAGTATCAGCGGGCCGCCGATCGCTTTATATTTTTTGAGTGAGAATATGGAGAAAAATTTGCTGCGCGCCAATATGATCTGGATCTTTGCTATCGGCAGTTTTTGTACTTTAGGCAGTTTTTTTGTTGCGGGTACATTTCAGGGTGGAAATTTGATTGCTTTGTCGCTGTATGTGTTGCCGGCAGTACTTTTAGGCTGGTGGCTGGGAGAAAAAATGTTTTTCCGTATCAATCAGCATTTATTTAAGCGCATTGCGCTGCTTGTAGTATTGATAGGCGGGGTAATGACTTTGGGAAGTGGCATCAACGGTGTGCTCCATTGATTTTGTTGTAACATTGTTTACAATAGACGGTGCATAAAAATTAATTTTTTTGAATTTTATGCTTTTGCTTGACACCTTTTTGATACGGGTCTAAAATAACAACAATTAAGTTTTACACAAGAAATTTAAATTAGGTGGGTTGATCGTGGAATCTGTTTTGAGAACTAATTGGGTAAATGAATATGCTTTTGACTTTAGCCGGGGCTATTTTTATTTTAGCGCTGGTTATTTTACTTGCTCAAAACTGCATAATTCTATTACCGTAAACAGATGCCGATACCGTAGCTGAGATATGCTGCTGTAAATAAGAAGATGAATTTTTAATCAGGCTCTCTTACGAGGCCTGATTTTTTTTATTATCTTGTGTAAATAAAAATGAAATTAAGGAGTGGAGATAAATGATTATAGTAATGAAACCGGGGATTCCCGCAGAAGAGGAATTGAGAGTAAAAAGCTTGATGGAAGGTAAGGGTTTTCAGATCCATGAAAGCCGCGGTGCTAATTTTACCCTGTTCGGTGTAGTAGGCGATACGGCTGCCTTCGATATGAATCAGCTGAGAGTATATGACTGCATTGACAAGGTTATGCGTGTGCAGGAGCCTTATAAACGTGCTAACAGGATGTTTCACCCGGAAGACAGTATCGTAGATGTATGCGGGGTGAAGGTGGGAGGCAAACAGATCACGGTAATGGCAGGCCCTTGTTCAGTAGAGACGCGGGAACAGATTATCGGCGTGGCGGAGGATGTGAAGCAAATGGGCGCTGCGATCCTGCGTGGCGGCGCTTTTAAGCCGCGTACTTCTCCATACTCTTTCCAGGGACTGCAGGAAACCGGACTGGATTTATTAAAGGAGGCTAAAGCTGTTACCGGGCTGCCGATCATTACAGAAATTATGTCAGCAGATAAGATCGAACGTTTTGTAGAAGATGTGGATGTGATTCAGGTAGGCGCCCGCAATATGCAGAATTTCGAGCTTTTGAAGGAGCTGGGCAAGACAGATAAAC
>ENA-OOWH01001115-OOWH01001115.1-human-gut-metagenome-genome-assembly--contig:-NODE-1115-length-17710-cov-2.847125_pt1 | contig 17710 bp, 13 predicted proteins | sample MGYA00241576_ERZ501321 | MGnify/ENA primary metagenome ERZ501321 (study PRJEB25962, sample SAMEA2042733) | human gut metagenome | biome: human gut; feature: human-associated habitat; material: faeces... | reverse complement strand
GCGGCAGAGTGATTTTGAGCTTTGTACCTTCTTCATAGTATTTATCGGGAACGGTAACGGTTTCGCCCTCAAGCTCAAATTCAAATGAATTGTCGTTCTGATTTGCGTATGTAACGGTTGTCTCAATAACATTATCGTAAAACGGAAGAAGCTTGTTCATAATCTGAATGTTGAACGGGATAACCCTCATACCGATTTTGCTTCCGATTTCAGCCGATTCGGTGGAGTGGATAAGAATTTCACACTTTCCGCATCTTACGCTCATCTCATAGTGAACACCCTTGAAGGTTGTGTTCTCAACAGTTCCGACAAGCTGACCGTCCTCGGGAGAGGTAACTTCAATATCCTCGGGACGGATGACAACATCAACAGGAGTATTTCTGCCGAATCCCTTGTCAACACATTTAAGCTCTTTGCCGAGAATTTGAATTCTGCAGTCATCAAGCATAATTCCGTTGAGAATATTTGCCTCACCGATAAAGTCTGCAACAAATGCGTTCACAGGCTCGTTGTATATATCCTCGGGAGAACCAATCTGCTCGATTACACCGTTGTTCATAACAACAACACGGTCGCTCATGGTCAGAGCCTCTTCCTGATCGTGAGTAACATATATAAATGTTTTCTGAGTTTTCTGCTGAATCTCCTTAAGCTCAAGCTGCATACTCTTACGCAGTTTAAGGTCAAGAGCGCCGAGAGGCTCGTCAAGCAGAATGATTTCGGGATCGCACACAAGCGCTCTTGCAATTGCAACACGCTGCTGCTGACCGCCCGAAAGCTTTGCAACGGAACGCTTTTCATAACCCTTGAGGTCAACTGTTGCAAGCATATCGGTTACACGCTTTTTTATTTCATCTTTCGGCATCTTTTTAAGCTTGAGTCCGAAAGCCACATTGTCAAAAACATTGAGGTGGGGAAACAAAGAATATTTCTGGAATACCGTGTTTACATTTCTTTTATTCGGAGGAGTTCCGTTAATTCTTTTGCCGCCGAAAATGACATCGCCGCTGGCGGTTCAACAAAACCGCCGATGATGCGCAGGGTTGTGGTTTTACCGCAGCCTGACGGACCGAGAATAGTTACAAATTCCTTTTCATTTATGTCAAGGTTGATGTGGTTAAGAATTACCTCACCGTCAAATTTGATGAAAATATCCTTGAGTGAAACTATTGTTTTCTTTGATGTCTGTTCCATTTATGCACCCCTGTTCCGTTGTGATAACAGTAAAATCCGTAAAAATAAAGCGGATTGTGTCAGCCTGAAAAATGCAGGCGAACACAGTCCGCTCTGCCGTTTCTGCAAAGACATAACCATGATGCTCAGAATTTTTGAACAGAAAAATAAGACGGCTGTGTCGCCCCGTCCTTTTTCTTTACACAAAATCCTTATTAACCGCTTAAAAGCGATTGCACGCAATACAATTTAAATTTTCCGAAATGTCACCCGTCACATAAGCATCAGGGGACAACTGCTCTTTGATTATATTCTAAATGCACAAAAATGTCAATCAATATCGTGTAAAAAGAAAATCAAATTTGCATCGCTAATATTCTTTTAAAGAAGTAAAGCTCATACATAGTCAGAAAATGTTAAATATAATGCTTTTTGGTGCAAAATTATTGTTGAAAAATTTTTTCAACCGTGTAATCTGCACAAAAAACAGCCCTCGAATTTGTAACATAAAGTATATACTTTTTTGGTGAAATTTGTTATAATGAAATCGAAAATTTTATGAAAGGATGTTTTCCCTATGAAGAAAGCAAAAAAGATTGCAAGTCTTGTTGTTGCGTCTGCGCTTCTGACATCTTCTTTTGCGGCAATTACCTCCGTAAATGCTGCCGAGGTTGATTCCGCACAGACTGCATCTGCCGACAGCACCCTTCGTGATAAGGTCGGCGACGGTGTTATGCTCCACGCATTCAACTGGTCTTACAATACAATCAAAGAAAACCTTCCCGCAATTGCAGCGGCAGGATACACAACAGTTCAGACTTCTCCCGTTCAGCAGCCAAAGGACTACTCAACCTCAGGCGATGTAACAGGTCAGTGGTGGAAGCTTTATCAGCCGATCAGCTTCCATATTGCAGAGGAGTCATGGCTCGGCACAAAGGATGATCTTAAATCACTTTGTGATGAGGCTGACAAATACGGCATCAAAATCATCTGCGATATCGTTTCAAACCATATTGCAAATGCCGATGAAGCTAGGCCGGAGACTGTGAGCAATCAGGTTAAAAAGTACGAGCCTGAGTTCTATAAGAAAAGAAAAACCTACACCCGTACATACAAAGGCGATGCAAACGACAGTTCGGTTCAGGCAGTTGTTCAGGGTCATGTTTCAAAGTGTCCTGACCTTGTAACAAACGATACTGCTGTTCAGGGATACATTATCAACCTCCTCAAGGAATGCATCGACTGTGGTGTTGACGGTTTCCGTTTTGATGCCGCAAAGCATATTGAAACAGAGGATGACGGCGAGTATGCGTCAGACTACTGGAAGAATGTAACAACCTCGGCTTCTTCTTACTACACACAGAAAACAGGCGATGACCTCTACATCTACGGTGAAATTCTTAACAACTGCGGTGCAGACAGAAGCTACTCCTCATACACCAAGTATATCAATGTTACTGACAACAAAACGGGCGACGCAGTGCTTTACAATGTCACAAAGGGTAAGGCAAGCACAGCTACCAATGCGAAATACAAATCAGGTGTTGCAGCGTCAAATGCAGTTCTCTGGGCAGAAAGCCACGATACATACGAGGGCAGCTCGGGTTCATCGGGATTCTCAAACACTGCCGATGTTTCGGATGAAAATGTTGTAAAGGCATGGGCAATCGTTGCATCAAGAAAAGATTCAACAGCACTTTTCTTTGCCCGTCCGGGAACAGCTCTCATGGGTAACATTTCAACGGATTCAACTTACAAGAGCACAGCTGTTTCCGAAATTAACAAGTTCCACAACCTTTTTGTAGGTCAGTCGGAAAAGCTCGGTTCTTCAGGCGACATTGCTTATGTTGCAAGAGGCACAAGCGGTATCGTTCTTTCAAATTGTAAAGGTACAAACGCAAGCGTAAGTATTTCCGGCACAGGTCTTGCAGACGGCAAATATACGGATACGGTTTCAGGTGCTGAGTTTACGGTTGCAAACGGCGTTCTCACAGGTTCAATCGGCAACACGGGTGTTGCTGTTGTTTACAACGGTACAACAACCCCGAGGGCAATAAACTCTGTTGAAAGCGGTTCGTTCAGGGGCGACACAATGACCCTTACACTCAGTCTTGAAAACGCAACATCGGGTACTTACTGTCTTGATGATTCAACTCCTGTTAAGTTTACGGGTACAACATCAATCCGCATCGGTTCAGATTATAAGCCGGGCGAAACAATCAATCTCACAGTTACGGCAACCGACGGTGTAAAGACCTCTTCAATGGTTTATAAGTACGCAAAGAGTACCGCTCAGGAATCGGGAGTGTATGTATTCTTCAACCCTGCTAACAAGAAGGGCTGGTCAGCACCTTACCAGGTTTACATCTTTGATGAAACCACAAACAAGGGTACTGTTTACAAGAATGCAAACTGGCCCGGCGAAGCAATGACTCTTGATCCTGCAACAGGTTACTATTACTACGAAGTTCCGAAGTCATCAAGTATTTCAGCTGATGAGGATGATGAAAATCAGGCTGCGTCGGATTTTGACCTTTCAACTTCAGCCAACACAAGAGTAATCATCTCTGAAAAAGGCGGCGAGCAGTATCCGGGCAGAACAGGTACACCTATCAGCCTCAACGGTTCATCAAAGGCATTCTCGCTTACAAAGGCAGGTACATGGGAGGATACAACTCTTACACCTACAAAGGTTGAGATTGAGGCTACTGATGTTACAAAGGGTTCTGCAGCAGAACCTACAACAAAGCCTGTTCCGTCAACTCAGCCTACAACCGCACAGCCCGCAACAGAGCCTTCGGGCAATGCTGTTTACGGTGAAGTAAACGGTGACGGTGACATCACAATCGTTGACGCTACACTCGTTCAGAAACATGTCGTTCAGCTTGAAACACTTTCGGCTGACAAGCAGATTCTTGCTGATGTTAATGGGGATAATACAATCTCTGTTGTTGACGCAACATTGATTCAGAAGTACATTGTTCAGCTCAAAGACTGGGGCCGCACGGGTGATGTTTATCAGGCAGAACAGCCTACAACACCTGAGCCGACTACCGCTGAGCCTACAACCGTAAAGCCGACTGCACAGCCTACAACAAAGCCTGCTGACACATACACTCTTTACTTCAAGACTAAACTTGGCTGGATGACATCTGACGGTGTTTCACTCTTTGCCTATGACCTTGACACAGGTGCAAGCTATCAGTTTGAGCAGGATACAGACGCTTACCCGAATGTTTACACAGTTGAAGTTCCTGCAACAGTTTCAAATGTCAGCGTTTATCGTTCTCTTTCAGAGGTTGACGAAAAGCCTGTAGGCGGTGATGACGGTAATGTTTACAATTGCTGGGATGCAACAGTTTCAAAGACAAACAACTGCATCACACTCAGCAATGACGAAGCTGTTTCAACAGCTCCGTATGTTCCGGAGCAGAAGCCTGCATTCACACTTTCAAGAGTTTACTTTGATAACTCAAAGGCACACTATACTGATGTTTATATCTACGGTTGGGCAGAGAGCGGACTCGGCAACGCAGCAGCTCACATGAATAAGATTGCAGGTACAGATATCTGGTACTACGATTTTGACACACCGCTCAGCCCCGGTTCAAACTGTTTCCTCTTTAAGGACACAGAATCAACATGGAAAACACAGACAAACGACTTGACAGTTGCTGACGGTAAGAACTGTTTCCGTGCAAATCCGGGTTCAAAGTCCGGCGGTGTCTGGGTAAGCTATTCAGAATAACAGAACTACAGAACAACCTTTTCTTAATATTCTGCTAACAGTAAAGCATTCCCTCCGATAAAATTCGGGGGGAATGTTACTTTTAATATGATTTTACTTGAAAAAGAATGTAATATACAGTATTATATTAGGAGTATTAAACCGAAATTTAAGTGAATTTATGGACGGGAATTTATGAAAACAGAGCAGATTTTTCAGGAATTTGAACAAAGGCTTGAAAAAGAATATTATGCACAGCTTGCAAGCAAAGAAATTCTGACTGTTCCTTTGCTTATTGAGATTTTTCTTGACGATGATTACGCAAATGCTCACTGGGCGGAACAGGTTCTTGAGTATATTTGCGAAGTAAATCCGAAACTTGTCTATCCGTTCTTTGAATTTGTTGCCAGAGGTCTTGACAACTGCAACGGCTTTCTTGCGTGGAATACTTGGAAGATGATTACAAAGCTTTTGCCGATTGACACGGAAAATAAATTTGAAAGCGTAAAAGAAAGGTTTTACGACGCACTTGTTTCAAAAACACCGGCAGAATTTTCCATAGCCTGTGATTGTGCCGTGTCCGTTTTCATTAACAAAGCGGATGAACAGAAAAAATTGCTTGATATTTTGAAGAAATCCGCTGAACACAAGTTTTACATTGGCGATACCGAAATTGAAAACAGCGGAGAGATAGCCAAAGAAAAAGTACAGTTATTTCTTGAAAGAATAATGAACTATAAAACAAAAGCGGAGAACAATTGTTAACTGATATAATCCCCTTAAAGCAGACTCTTGAAAAAACATAGTTTTCAGGGAATGCTTTAAGGGGAGATTTTTATGTAAAAAAGAAGAAAAAAAGTACGGTACTGAAACGGGATAAAGACAACTGTTAAATCATATTTTCGGATTTTACAATACCATGTTACAAAAAATCCGCAGACGGTAAAATCTGCGGATAAAATGTTTAAAATTATAATTAAAATGCCTCTATAAGCGGATTGACTGCACCCGGCTGTATTTTTTCGGGATGGTCAATATATTCGATTGCCTTGCCGCAACCGTTGATAACGCAGTCAGCGGCGGCTTTGTGAACTCTTACTTTCAGCTTTGTGGATTCGCTGAGAAGCCTTGCAAATCCCGTCAGCTTGGCAAGACCGCCTGTCAAAATTATACCGTCAGTGTAGATGTCACCGACAAGCTCAGGCGGAGTCTGTTCAAGCACATCTTTAATTGCTCTGATAATGTTAAGCGCAATATCCTCGATTACAGGCTTGATTTCGGCATAGCCAACATCAATAAATTTGGGCAGACCGCTTACGGCATCTCTGCCTTTAACTCTGAAAAGCTTAGGCTCTTTCGGAATTTTTACACAGCCAACAGCCTTTTTGCAGGCCTCTGCCATGTTTGTGCCGATAATCAGGTTATGCTCTTTTCTGATGTATTTAACGATTTCTTCGTCCATTGCACAGCCTGCCGACTTTATGCACTTGGAAACCGAAATTCCACCGAGAGAAAGCACGGCAATATCTGCCGTACCGCTGCCGACATCTGCAATCAGAATGCCGTGAGGACTTGTTATGTCGAGCGAACAGCCCATTGCCGCCGCTTTTGGCGCTTCAATAAGATACACCTTGCGAACACCGATTGAGCTTACTGCGTTTACAACAGCTCTTTTTTCAACCTCGGTAACCTCACTCGGGATTGAAGCAACAACTCTCGGCATAGTCACCTTTGACGGACTGACCTCTTTTATAAGAATTGAAACCATATCCTCAACAAGTTCGGAGCGTGAAATAACACCGTCATCAATCGGGTGCATTGCTCGTATGCCTGCAGGCGTTTTGCCAATCATCTTATAAGCCTCGTTGCCGACACCGACAATGTCGTAGGTGTCAACATCAAACGCAACAACGCTTGCCTCATCAAGCACTATTCCTTTATTTTCAATAAAAACTCTTGTTCTGTCAGAACCGAGATCAACAGCTATATCCATTTTAATCACTCCAATGCTATATCAGCAGAGATGTGCAAAGCGTACAGCAACAAATCTCGCCGCATTTGCACTTGTTAAGTATTCTTGCACATTCGCCAAGCGTACTGCCTGTTGTAATAATGTCGTCAATAATCAGTATTCGCTTGCCTTTGATTAAATTCTTGTCAATCGGCGAGTAAACGCCTATAACATTTTTTGCTCTTTCAGCCGCCTTTATGCTGTGCTGGGTTTTATTTTTCTTTGTTTTGGTAAGCAGGTCGGCATACTCAATGCCGAGAATCCTTGCACATTCCTTTGCAAGCAACTCAGCCTGATTGTATCCACGCTTTCTGAGAGTATCCTTGTGCATCGGCACACAGGTGACAAGGTCAAATTCCCTGTCACGGTAAATATCTTTTATTGAACGAACCATTTCGTGTGAAAGCAATTCGGCATATGCACCGCAGTTGTGAAATTTAAAGTTAAGAACTGCCCTGCGAAAAATTCCGTCATAGGGGAAAGGAGAGGTGCAGATGTACCCTCCCGTTGCATATCGTACAAGCGGCATTTCGGGAAATTCTTTTCTGCATTTGTCACAACAGTTTTTGTTCGGTTCAATAACCCTTCCGCAGTACGGACAACGAACCGTAAAGAAAAATCCTTTTATCGTGCCGAAAACTTTCTTAATAAAGTGTGTCATCTCTCAGTAAAAATTCTTTAAGACCGCTGTACCTTTTTGTACGGCGGTTATTGTTTACCATATATTCAACGGTTGACGGATTGCCGACAAGCACAAGCGTTTTCTTTGCCCTTGTAACAGCGGTGTAGAGCAGATTCCTGTAGTAAAGCTGAGGAGGCCCTGAAAACATCGGTATAATAACTGCGTCAAATTCATTACCCTGACTTTTATGCACCGTGATTGCGTAGGCAAAATCAAGATCGCCCGCAAATTCAAAGGTGTATCTTGCAATCTTGTCAAAAAATTTAACGACAAGCGATTTTGTCTTTCTGTCAATCTTTGTGATGATTCCTATGTCACCGTTGAAAATTCCTTCACCCGTTTCGCCGTTTTCACGAAACCAGCGAATATCATAGTTGTTTTTTATCTGCATAACCTTGTCGCCTGCACGAAAGGTTTTTGAACCGATTGTGATTTCCGACTTATCGTCATCCTTCGGATTTAGCGCCGCCTGCAATTTGTGGTTAAGCTCGGCAGTTCCGAGTTCACCTTTTTTGGACGGAGCAAGCACCTGAATGTTTTCAAACGGAGAATATCCGTATGCCTTTGGCAGACGATTTGCACAAAGGTCAGCTATTACCGCTGAAACTTCTGATTTATTGTTCCTTTGAAGAAAGAAAAAGTCCTTGTCGGCGGAATTAAGAATGGGTGTTTCACCGTTCACAATCTTATGTGCGTTTGTGACAATAAGACTCTGTTGTGCCTGACGGAAAATTTCATTCAACCGTACAACGGGAATAAGTCCGCTTTCGATAAGATCGCCGAGCACATTACCCGGACCTACGGAGGGGAGCTGGTCGGAGTCGCCTACAAGAATAAGTCTGCATCCTGTGGAAAGCGCTCTCATAACGCTTTCCATAATGAATGCGTCCACCATTGAAACCTCGTCAACAATCAATGCGTCGCATTTCAGCTGATTGCGTTCGTTCTTGTTGAAAACGGGGTTGTCATGTTTATCCCAGCTGACCTCAAGCAGTCTGTGCAGAGTTTTTGCCTCATCGCCCGTGAGCTCGCTCATTCGTTGAGCCGCTCTGCCTGTGGGGGCAGAAAGCAAAACAGTTTTGCCGTTTGCTTTCATTATTTTTATTATAGCATTGAGGGTTGTCGTTTTTCCTGTACCGGGACCGCCCGTCAGAACGAGCATACCCTCGGTAAGTGCCATAGTGATTGCTTTCTTTTGCAAATCGGCATATTCGATTCCATCCTCTTTTTCACATTTTTCAATCGCCTTGTCAATGTTTTTAATTTTCTCTGACGGAAATTTAAGCAACATTTTTATTCTTGACGCTATGTACATTTCGCAGAGGTGAACATTGGGAGGGAACACAAATTTTTTGCCGTCAATCTTATCTTCGATAAGCGAACGGTCAAACAGCATTTCTTCCATGCACTCCGAAACCTTTTCACCGTCAATTCCGAGAAAATCGGTTGAAACCTTCAGCAGCTTTTCCTTTGGCAGACAGGTGTGACCGTTTCGCTCGTTGTGATGAAGAATGTATACGATTCCTGCACGCATACGGACATTTGAATCGGGTTCTAATTTTTCTTTTTTAGCAATAAAATCCGCACTCTCAAACGATACTCCAAAATCGCCCTGACAGAGAATGTACGGATTTTTTTTGATTAAATCGACACAGCTCGGACCGTAAGCGTTGAAAATTTTGACCGATGCGGTGTTTGAAATTCCGTACTCGCCGAGAAAAAGCATGAGTGTTCGCACGCCTGTGTTCTGCTTTAACTGCTTTGAAAAATCCTCGGCTTTTTGCGAAGAAATTCCTTTCAGCATTGCAACTCTTTCGGGCTGATTTTCAAGCACATCAAGCGTTGCCTCGCCAAATTCCTTTACAAGCCTTTGTGCGGTCTGAGTGCCGATTCCCTTGATAGCTCCGGATGACAGATAACGCAGAATATCAGCCGCCTCGGTAGGTCTGCTGATTTCGCAAATCTGCACGGCAAACTGTCTGCCGTAGCTCGGATGATTTGTATATTTGCCGGTAAGCTTTACAACATCACCCGACGACACCTGTGGCATAATTCCGACAGCGGTCAAATAATCGTCACCGTCAGCAAGCTCAATTACCGTGTAGCCGTTTTCATCGTTTCGGAAAACCACGCTTTCAATTGCTCCCTCAAGCTGAAGAAGATTGTCGTTGTTCATCAAAACTTACTCCTCAAATCTTTTTGTGAGTTCGCCGAGAGTAATTTCGTAGCCCGCTCTTTCGTAGTCAAGGTAATCCGTACACGGCTTGAAGCCATCTGTATTTTTTGAAATCTGCAAAGCAATGTATTCAAGAAAATGCGGATTTTTAATCATAATAGGACCTGTAACATGAGTAGCAAAAAGGTTCTTGTCCTTCAAGCCCTCTGCTTTTGCGTTTTCGTAGTCACCGAGTCCGTGTTTAACAGTGAAAAGATGATTTTCAATACCATTAATTTCACTGCACTTGTTTACAAAGCCGACAATCGGTTTTGTGAGAATGTCAGATGTATAAACAATATCGCCTGTAATTCTGCGTTTGTTCTGCTCGGTAACTGTAAAATCATAAATTCCGAGTCCGTCAAAAACCTTGCCGTCAGAGTCTGTAATTGTTTTTCCGAGCATTTCAAACGAGTTGCCCGTCATAAGAATTACCTTGCCGCTGTTGATGTATTCAACAAGAAAATCCTTGTACTTTTTAAAATCCTGCAAAACAAGCTTCTGATTTTTTTCTGTACCCGAACCGATGTAGATAAAATCGTAATCGCCCAGGTCGGCATTGTCAAACAGGGTAAGCCTGTCGGTTGTAAATTTCACACCGCTCTTTTCAAGCATTCTTTCAAGCGCAGAAACATTGGCATATTCTCCGTACAGGTTCATTATATCGTGATACAAATGAAGAATTTTCATAATCAGTCCACCTTTACCTTTTCAAGAAATTTACCCTTGTCTGAGAAACAGGTAATTACATAAATCTTTTCTTTGCGGTCATTGTCAAGATAATCAACGGCTTCTTCAATGTCCTTGATAACCTTGATTTTGTTTCTGTCAACTTTTGAGAAAGAAAATCTTGTTGCAAGGTCATTGCAATATGTTCCTGCAAGCACAATGTTCTTTACATTGTCGCTTTTGAGAAGGTCAAAGTTGATGTCCCAAAGCCATGAAACATCGCTTGTAAAATACTTTCTGCTGACTGCATCAACAATAATCAAAACATCGCACTTATCCTTGTCGGATGCGGCAAGCTTGAGTGACTGATTGTACGAAATGCTGTTTTCATGTTTTGATGTAACAAGCGTACCCTTTCTGTTTCCGAGCGTGAATGTTACAACACGGAAGTTTTTAAGAACATAATTGCTCAGGCTCTTTGCAATTGTGTTGCCGTCAACGCCTGTGATTGACGCAACGGTAAATGCCGCAAGCAAATTGTAAACATTATAAAGCGATTTGAGCGTAAGTTCAATCTTGTACTTATTGTTGATTGTAATTTCGCCTTTTTCAAGATCGGCAGATGTAACTGTGTAGCTTGTATCCTGTCTTTTAAGACCGCAGTTAGGGCATTCATAGTTGCCGATGTGGTCGTAGTGATAGCTTGAATATGTCATAGGAGATTTGCAGTGAGGGCAATATGCACCGTCATTATAAACACCGACAAACTCCTTTGTATCGGTCGGAAGATTGCCTGCACCGAACCATACAACATTATCCCTGCCGTAGCCAAAGCACGAAACAAGCGGATCGTCGGCATTAAGAATAAGCTGAGTTTCGGGATGAATACTATCCTTTACGGCATTGTAAACCCATTCCGGATGACCGTTTCGTGTGAGCTGGTCACGGTAAAGGTTTGTGATAACATAATGAGTCGGTGTGATGTATTTGAAGGTATATTTTGCAAAGCGTTCGTCACTTTCAATGAGAAGAATATCCGATTTAACCTTGCCCGAAAGAGTACAACTGCCGAGAATAAGAGTTGTAACGCCCTCAATCTGGTTAGAACCCTCTTTGTTCCAGGCAACTTTTTTGCCGCTTTCACAAAGAATATGTGCAATCATCTCAACGGTAGATGTCTTGCCGTTACTGCCTGTTACGGCAACAATATATTTCGGCAGTTCAATTCGTCCGAGAATATCGGGGCAGAGTTTAAGCGCAATCTGTCCCGGCAGACTGCTGCCCTTGCCGAGCAATCCTCCGACAAATTTCAGAACCTTGCACACAATAATAGTAAATAGTTTTTTCATTTTGCCACTTCCTTAATTAAAGACAACCTGTGTTGCCTCTACATACCTTGTATATATTCTTCATCATTATACCACAATTTTATTTCTTTGAATATATATTCTTAAAATTTTTTGCAAATTGAAACAGCAGGTTGAAAAAATTATAAAACCCAAAAATAAAAAGCCCGAAATTCGGTCAGCTTGAATTTCGGGCTTTTTGCAGACTGCAACCATCCGTTCAACGAGTGGTTTTGATTTTATCTGTACTTTTCAACAAAATCGGCGATAAACTTTTTGAAAACACTTGCCTGTGAAATTCCGATATTTCTGCATATCCCTCTGAATTCCTCAACAAGTTCCTTTGGGGCGGAAAATGAAATTTGACTGTAAACTTTTTGATTGTATCTGCGTTTTACTTCGGTTGATGTGACGGTTTTTCTTTTTTCTTCCATAATAATTTCTCCTCAAATCAAAACGGAATCTCATAATTTAATCGTTTTTTCTGCAAATTCCATTGATATTTTCAATGTAACTATATTATACAAAAGCCTGCTGTCCCATTATCCTCCCTATGAATTTTAAAATTGAATTTTGTTGTCAGTTGAAAAGTAAATTAATTTTTGGATTTACTTGTATTGAAGGTGAGATTATAATATAATAAGCGTTGTTATGTAAATTTTGTTATGTGATTTATTAACGGAGAAAATTATGACTGAAAAAGAAAAAATGCTTAATTCGCAGATGTATAATTCAATGGGCGACAAACAGCTTCGCAATGAACGCTGTTCGGTTAAAAATCTTTGCAGAGAGTACAACAATCTTCCGTTTGAAGATGAAGAGACTCAAAAAATTCTGATAAAGAAAATTGTCGGCAGTACAAAGGAAAATTTCTACATTACCGCTCCGTTCTGGTGCGACTACGGCTACAATATCGAACTCGGTGAAAATTTTTATTCAAACCACAATATGGTGATTCTCGACTGTGCAAAGGTGAAATTCGGTGACAATGTTTTTGTTGCACCAAACTGCGGATTTTACACGGCAGGTCATCCTGTTGATTATCCGAGAAGAAACGCAGGCTTTGAATATGCCTATCCGATTACCGTCGGCGACAATGTGTGGATTGGCGGAGGAGTTCAGGTCATGCCGGGCGTCACAATCGGAAGTAATGTTGTAATCGGCGGCGGAAGCGTTGTTGTAAAGGATATTCCGTCCGACTGCGTAGCTGTGGGAAATCCGTGCAAGCCTATCAGAAAAATCACGGACGAGGATATGAAAACCTGTTTTGACAAAAGTATGAATAAATAACTTCAAGTGAGGATTTTATGGAGCTTAAAAGTAACGAAGAAAAAATTACCCGTGCATTGCTCGTCAGTGTTGACACGGGCGAATATGACGCACAGGCGTCACTTGACGAACTTTTTGAACTTGTAAAAAGTGCGGGAGCAGATCCCGTTTTGTCGGTAACGCAGAATCTGCAAAAAATTGAAAAGGGTACTTTTGTCGGCACAGGCAAGCTTGCCGAGATTGCCGAAATCTGCGAATCGCAGGAGATAGATTTGCTTGTGTTCGACAGCGAGCTTTCTCCGACACAGATTAAAAATATCGAGACTGAAACAGATGTCAGAGTAATTGACCGAACAACGCTTATTCTCGATATTTTTGCCCAGAGAGCAAGGTCAAAAGAGGGTAAGCTTCAGGTTGAGCTTGCACAGCTTAAATATATGCTCCCAAGACTTACGGGCAAGGGTATCGCAATGTCAAGACTCGGCGGCGGTATCGGCACAAGAGGTCCGGGTGAAACAAAGCTCGAAACCGACAGACGACATATCCGCAGAAGAATTGAAAGCCTGAAAGAAGAGCTTTCCGACCTTGAAAAGCATCGTCAGATGTTGCGTTCACGCAGAAAAAAAGACGGTGTAATAACCTGTGCGATTGTCGGCTACACAAACGCAGGCAAGTCAACTCTTATGAACTGCCTTACGGACGCAGGTGTGCTTGCACAGGACAAGCTTTTTGCAACGCTTGATCCCACCTCAAGAGCGTTGAAGCTTCCGAGCGGTGTAACCGTTATAATGATTGACACGGTAGGTCTTGTTCGCAGACTTCCGCACCACCTTGTTGAAGCATTCCGCTCAACCCTTGAAGAGGCGGCACAGTCGGATATTATTCTAAATGTATGCGACGCATCAAGTGACGAGGCAAGAACACATATGCAGGTTACAACCGACTTGCTTGAATCCCTCGGTTGCGGTGATACACCGATTATAACCGTTCTCAACAAGTGCGATTTGCTTGACGAAACTATGCTTGCACAGGACTTTAAAGCCTGTGTTCGCATAAGCGCAAAGAACGGCACGGGCATAGACGAACTTCTTAATGCAATTGAGAACAATCTTCCCGTCAGAATGAAAAGAGTAAAAATTCTTCTGCCGTTTGCACAGGCAGGTCTTGCAAACGAAATCCGCAACAAAGGCACTCTCATTTATGAAGAATATGTTGCCGAAGGACTTTCGGTTGAGGCTGTTGTTGACGAAGCACTTTATGCTAAACTTGCAAAATATGAATGTGAATAACTTAAAATTTATTTAATTTGACATTCTGTTTTTTGGTTGTTATAATGATATTATGAAAGGAAAATGATATGTCATTCTTTGATATGATTCAATCATTTGACACCTCGGTTCTTGAATTTATTCAGAACACATTTAAATGCTCTTTTCTTGATCCGATTATGGCTTTTTTCAGCTATATGGGTGAAATGGGACTTTTCTGGATTGCAGTCGGCATTGTGTTTATAATTTTTAAAAAAACTCGCTCAATGGGAGTTATGATGCTTGTTGCAATGGCAATCGGCTTTCTTGTCGGTGAAATCGGAATAAAAAATCTTATAAACCGACCACGGCCGTTTATGGTGAATATCGATTATTCAGCAAGACCGTCTGAGTTGAATCCCGACTTTGGGCTTAACATAGCCATTCCGTCAGGCAGCAGCTTTCCGTCGGGACACAGCTGTTCGTCACTTGCGGCGGCAACTGTTATGCTTATCAAGGACAAACGATTCGGAATCCCTGCACTTGTACTTGCGCTTTTGATTGTATTCTCAAGACTTTATAACTATGTTCATTATCCGTCAGATGTTCTCTGCGGAATGTTACTCGGCGTGATTTGTGCCATTGTCGTTGTGCTTGTGTTTAAAAAGACAGGTCTTGACAACAGGCTGTCACCGCAAAAGGTTAAAGAAGGCTGATTTTATGAAAAATTACAGATTTGTCGGCAAAACCTCAAAAGAGACTTTTCTCATCAAGGGAATTAATGTTTTCAACGAGCGTTGGATTCATGAGGGCAGTTGTGCCACCGTGACAAATCCTCAGAACGGCAAAAGCTATGTATTTTCAAAGTACATAAGCGGAGGAGTTGAGTTTGTTGCGGGAAAGGACGCAAGCGGTTACTGGCTGTTCTTTGTTGAGGTATAAAACTGTAAAATTCTTTGAAAGAATAATATATATTGGGAGTAAATGTTAAAAATGGAAAACGAAAAATTATTGGCAAAAAATCTGTTTGATTACAGCAGGACTATTGCAAAGCCCTTGCTTGAAACCGTTGATTATCCGTGGGAGGCTCTTCCGAAAATCAGCGAATTTATCATTGAACTCGGAAAAACTCTTGATCCCGAAATCTACGAGCAGAGGGGAGAAAATGTGTGGATTGCAAAAAGCGCAAAGGTTTTTGACTCCGCATATCTCGGCGGACCGCTCATTATCTGCGAAGATGCCGAAATCAGACAGTGTGCTTTTATCAGAGGCAATGCAATTGTCGGCAGAGGTGCAGTTGTAGGCAACTCAACAGAGCTTAAAAATTCAATTCTTTTTGACGGTGTTCAGACTCCGCACTATAACTACATCGGTGACAGTATTCTCGGTTACAAGTCACACACAGGCGCAGGTGTAATCACATCAAACCTCAAGAGTGACAAGAGCCTTGTAACTGTTCTTTGCGACGGCGATAAGGTTGACACAAATGTTAAAAAGTTCGGCGCAATGCTCGGTGACCATGTAGAGGTAGGTTGCAACAGCGTTCTTAACCCCGGTTCTGTAATCGGCAGAAACACCAACATCTATCCGCTTTCATTTGTAAGAGGTTATGTTCCCGAAAACAGCATCTACAAGCGTCTTGGCGAGGTTGCCGAAAAGATTGAATAATATTTATGCATTTGTCGGCAAGCATAATTATTGTGTAGTTTTTATGCGATAAAGGAAAAATAACAGATTTTAAATTTTTGCGTTTTTTTGTTGACAATTGTGATGTTATTTGTTACAATAACCAAGGTTTTGATGACTTTTATCAGAACAATTTTCTGCCGTGTGCAGAAGTTGGATTGTATAAGCCCGTAATACGGACGGGTGTTTCTACAAACTGCCTTAAACAGTTTACTATAATCCCCGTTAAGGGGCGTAGTATTATGTTTTGGCGGTTTTTTTATTGCCCTTAAATGTTACCCACAACAATAAAGGAGAAAATGATAATGAAAAAGTACGATGTTATTATTGTAGGCGCAGGTCCGGGCGGAATTTTTTCTGCATATGAGCTTGTAACAAACAACTCTGAAATAAAGGTTGCCGTATTTGAAAAAGGTCATCTTCTTGAAAAGAGAAAATGTCCGATTGACGGTGACAAAGTTAAAAATTGCATTTCATGCAAAACCTGTTCCATTATGAGCGGTTTCGGCGGTGCGGGTGCGTTTTCGGACGGTAAGTACAACATAACAAACGATTTCGGAGGCACGCTCTACGAACATATCGGCAAGAAAAAAGCCATTGAGCTTATGGAATATGTTGACAAAATCAATATGAAGTTTGGCGGAGAGGGTACAAAGCTTTATTCCACGGCAGGCACAAGCTTTAAGAAGCTTTGCTTACAGAATAAGCTCAATCTTCTTGACGCATCAGTCCGTCATCTCGGTACGGACATCAACTACATTGTGCTTAAAAATCTTTATGATTACCTTGAAAACAAGGTTGATTTCTATTTTGATACACCTGTTGAAAATGTTGAACTCAAGAACGGCAATGATAAGGAAGGTTATCTTGTTGACACAGCCGATGAAAATTATGAGTGCAAAAAGTGCATTGTTTCAGTCGGCAGAAGCGGCAGCAAGTGGATGGAACATGTTTGTCATAACCTTAACATTCCCACAAAGTCGAATCGTGTTGACATCGGTGTTCGTGTGGAGCTCCCTGCCGCAATCTTTTCACACCTCACAGACGAACTCTACGAAAGCAAGATTGTTTACCGCACAGAACAGTTCGAGGACAATGTGCGTACATTCTGCATGAATCCGAAGGGTTGCGTTGTAAACGAAAACACAAACGGCATTATCACAGTAAACGGTCACAGCTATGAAGACAAGGCAAAGCAGACAGAGAACACAAACTTTGCACTCCTCGTCAGCAAGCATTTTTCAGAGCCTTTCAAGGACAGCAACGGTTATGGTGAAAGCATTGCCCGTCTTAGCAATATGCTGGGCGGCGGTGTAATTGTTCAGCGTTTCGGTGATTTGATTCGAGGTCGCCGAAGCAATCCGAGCAGAATCAAAGAAGGACTTGTTGTTCCGACTCTTGATGCAACACCGGGCGATTTGAGTCTTGTGCTTCCAAAGAGAATCCTTGACGGTATCATTGAAATGATTTATGCTCTTGACAAAATTGCCCCCGGCACAGCCAACGATGACACACTTCTCTACGGTGTTGAGGTCAAGTTCTATAATATGGAAGTTGATGTTGACGAGCATCTCGAGTCGCCCCACAAGGGACTTTATATCATCGGTGACGGCAGCGGCGTTACACATTCACTTTCTCATGCCAGCGCCGGCGGTGTATTCGTTGCAAGGGAAATCTTAGCAAAT
>ENA-OOWH01001113-OOWH01001113.1-human-gut-metagenome-genome-assembly--contig:-NODE-1113-length-17717-cov-8.595063_pt1 | contig 17717 bp, 19 predicted proteins | sample MGYA00241576_ERZ501321 | MGnify/ENA primary metagenome ERZ501321 (study PRJEB25962, sample SAMEA2042733) | human gut metagenome | biome: human gut; feature: human-associated habitat; material: faeces... | reverse complement strand
TCCAGAAGAGTCTTGAAAAGAACAGTTATGGAAAAACTGTTACTGTAAAAGTATCCGTGGAAAAAGATAATTCAGGAAAATATGGTCTTTCGGATACAGAGATGAATAAGCTGGAAGCAGCGATGTTCCCAACAGAATAAGAATGAATGGAAAGCTATCAGAGGAAAAACTGGTAGCTTTCTTTTATCTTCAAGACGAGAAAAGTTCTGGCGATAGTAACGTTTAATCATCGATATTCTTATTTTATTTTCTATTTTACCAACTAATTTGGCGATGCATTTTACGATATTGTCCGGGAGTTATACCAGTGTATCTCTTAAAAATAGAAATAAAATAACTTTGAGATGAAAAATTCAAGTAAGTACTGATTTCACCCAGACTATAGTCGGAATGTGCCAGTAAATTCTGTGCCTTTTCAATAAGAACTTTATGGATAAAAACAGTAAGCGTCTGTCCGGTTTCTTTATGGAACAGGGCAGACAGATATTTAGGTGTTAAATTAACTAAAGATGCCAGTTGATTTAAGGTTAAAGTTTTATTTTTACCATGATAGATATAATCAATGACGCGAGAAATAGCTGGTGAATAGTAGTTTTTTGGCGTCTTTTTTGCTTCAGCAACACGAAGCGTAAATTCAATAGCCATCTGTTCATTTAATTTCATTAAAGCGTCAACATCGGTACATTGTTCCATTTTTCGTATATATACATCACTTAAGGAAAAAGCAGTTTCCTCATTAAGTCCTCCTTCGATGGCATATCTGGTAACTAAAGTTGTATTAGCAATACTTGCATAAAAAAGTAATTTTAATTTGGAATTGGAAGAGGTCATCTTTCCGTAAACAGTTGTTGGGAGAGAATAATAGGTATTCTCCAATGCGTGAATATCTCCGTTTGAAACACATTCGAGAATTGCTTTTTCCTGTGCATAAGATGTATGTATCCGTTCATTTTCTGCATTTTCCAACATTTCATGTGTGAGTGAAAAATTGATGTCTGACTTCATTTTATACATAGGTAATTCCTCCTGTCAAAAACACGATAAATTGATATAAAACACGATAAATCAATATAATTATATGCAGGAAATAGATAAAATGCAATTAAGAGATTAAAAGAGAGGAAAAGCGATGAACATTGATAAAATATGTGAACAGTTAACAATAGATGAAAAAATCCGGCTTTTAGGCGGTGTTGGTGACTGGCATACTTATGACTGTAATGGGAAAATTCCCTCTATTATGATGACAGACGGACCACATGGGATTCGAAAACTGGAACAGGAAAAGGTTGGGGATATTGAAACCAGTAAGCCAGCAACCTGTTTTCCAACTGCAAGTGCAATAGCCTGCAGTTGGAATCCTGCTATTGTTAAAAAGATGGGTGAAGCGATTGCGAAAGAAGCAAAAAAAGAGCAGATATCCATTGTGCTAGGCTGCGGAATCAATATCAAGCGTTCTCCTTTATGCGGAAGAAATTTTGAATATTTCAGTGAAGATCCGTATTTGACAGGAAAGCTGGCAACGGGATATATCGAAGGTGTACAGAGCCTTGGAATAGGTACGAGTTTAAAGCATTATGCTGTTAATTCACAGGAAACAAGACGAATGACATCCAATAGCCAGATTGATGAAAGAACTCTTAGGGAAATATATCTGTCGGCTTTTGAAGAAGTTGTGAAAAAAGCAAAACCGACTTCTGTAATGGCTTCATACAACAGGATTAATGGCGAATTTGGAGCAAGAAATAAATACTTACTGACAGATGTTCTGAGAAAAGAATGGAAATATCAAGGTGGTGTGGTGTCGGATTGGGGAGCAGCAAATGATATTGTAAGCTGTATGAAAAATGGTCTGACACTGGAAATGCCAGATCCGAAAGGCTTCCACACAGATGTGTTAAAAGAAGCGTATAAGGATGGCCGGATTACGGATCAGGAACTGGATAACTGGACTAAGAATGTTCTGCAGAATTTTGTATCACTTCATAAAAATATAGAAGAAAATTATGAGGTAGATATGGAAGAACAGAATCAGGTGGCACGTAAACTGGAAAATGAAAGTGCAGTACTTTTGAAAAATAATAGTGTTTTGCCAATTGGAAAAGAGAAGAAGGTAATCATTATTGGAGAGCTTGCCAGGCAGATGCGGTTTCAGGGAGGTGGGAGCAGTCATATCCAGCCGACGAAGATGACAAATGCGATTGAAGCAATACGTGAAAAAGGATATCAGGTAACTTATATACAGGGATATCAGAATGAAACGGAGGAATTAGGAGAAAAGCAACTACAGGATACGATAGAAAAACTGAAACAGGAATATAGAAAAAAGGATTGTGTGATTCTATATTTTATCGGTCTTACAGAATCTTACGAAGGAGAAGGATACGACAGGAAAAATCTTAAAATCCCTCAAAATCAGGAAGAACTGTTGGCTGAAATTGCAGAAACTGTCGGAAAAGATCATATTGCAGCAATTAGTTTCGGGGGTGCGCCTATGGATTTTAGCTTTGAAAAGAATGTAGGAGCAATTCTTCACATGTACCTCGGAGGACAGGCTGTAGGGGAATCTGTTGCTGACTTAATCAGTGGTGAGGTGAATCCATCCGGTAAATTGGCAGAGACAATTCCGTTTTCAGAAAAAGATACTCCGGCATGGAGATATTTTGCACCTCCGAATGATGATGTAGAATACAGGGAAAGCATTTTTGTAGGTTATCGTTACTATGAGACATTCCATGTTCCGGTAAAATATCCGTTTGGTTATGGACTTTCCTATACTTCTTTTTCCTATTCGGAATTGAATGTACCGGAAGTATATAGTGGTGGAAAGATACAAATTCGTTTTAAAATTAAAAATATCGGAAAAGTGAGTGGAGCAGAAATAGCACAGTTATATATCTGCCCGATTGAATCAGATGTTATCAGAAGCCATATAGAACTAAAGGGATTTCAAAAAATATATCTGCATCCGGGAGAAGAAAAAGAAGTTATACTAGAGCTGGATGAAAGAAGTTTTTCCGTCTATGATGTAGAGAAAAAAGCCTTTTCCATGTTAAGCGGCAAATATCAGATCTGTATCGGAGCATCGGTACATGATTTGCAATTAAAGGCGAATATGGAAGTAGTAGGAAATAGTTATTTTAGAAATGAAAGAGAACTGTTTCCGGATTATTTTAGAGAGCAGCCACATGGAATGGAAATCAGTGCAGAACAATTTTATCAGCTATTAGGCGGTGAACCGAAACATGACAAAGAAAAAAAGCGTGGAGAGTATACGGTTTACGATTCCTATCAGGATGTGGTAAATGTCTCAATGTTTGGAAAAATTGTTCGTGGAGTCGTACATATCGGACTTAAGATTATACTTCGGGGAAAATCAGAGCGGGACCCGGCCTTTAAAATGGTAAAAATGGGAGTCGAAGAAGGAAATCTGGAAGGACTGATAGCAACCAGTGGTGGAATTGCAACTCCGAAGTTAATCGATATGTTAGTTTACAATGCAAATAAAAAATATCTGCAGGCTTTAAAAAGACTGCTGAAGAAATAGAGAGAGGGGGAAGTCGTATATGGAAAACAATAAATTGGATAAACGCACAAAATGGAGCTATTGTATAGGAGCAACCGGAAGAGATATGGCGTATGCACTTGTCTCTATGTTTCTTCTTACATATATTCAATATACGATGAAACTGACAGTTGCCCAATATGCAGTAATATCAGCAATTATGGTAGTGTGTCTGCTGTGGGATGCCATTAATGATCCAATGATGGGAATTATTATTGAAAATTCGCATTTGAAAGCCGGAAAATTTAAACCTTGGATTTTTATAGGAGTAATTTTGAACAGCCTGATAATTATCTGCTTGTTTACAGTAAGGCCGGAAGGATGGGGATTTGTTGCATTTTTTGGAGTGGGATATCTTTTATGGGGAATGACTTACACAATGAATGATATTGCCTATTGGGGAATGCTGCCGAGTCTTACATCAGATCCGGGAGAACGGAACTGGCTGGTAACCGTACAGGGAATTTTTATCTGTATCGGACAGTTTTCTGTTGCAGGTCTGCTCCCTGATATGGTAGCTGGAAATGCGATTATGGCATATCGGACGGCTGCGATTGTGATTGCTTTTTGTTTTATTGGTTTCCAGCTACTTACAGTGTTTGGAGTAAAAGAGAGAAAACGACCGGAAAAGAAGAGAACACTGTCATTAAAAGATATGTTTCATATATTCCTGAGAAATGATCAGTTGATAGTGATTGGAATTGCATGTTTATTATTCCAAATCGGAAATGGTCTTCTGATTATGATTGGAATGAATTTCTTTTATTTTGAATTTGGATATTCTGTAGGTGGCAGTCTTGTATTTTGGTTTACAATTATGTATGGATTAGGAACGCTGATATCAGAGGCATCTTTTGCGTGGCTTTCCTCAAAATTCACACGAAATCAGATTATAACTGCAGCTACCAGCATTACAGTCATTGGGTATATGCTTTTTATGAGTGTAGGCTACATTGTACCAAAAAGTGTTGTTTTACTGAATATCATCGGTTTTCTAATCTTCTTTTCGCAGGGGGCATTCAATATGACGATGATTGTCATGTTAAATAATACCATAGAGTATGATGAAGTCCGGTTTCATGAACGACATGACAGTATTATCTCAGCAGTAAGATCTTTTGCAACAAAGCTGGCAAGTGCAGTTGATCAGGCGGTTGTTGCGTTAATACTGATTATAAGCAATATTTATGCAATCAGTCAGAAAATATCCGGATTAGAAATAAAAGCTGGTACAGGAGAACTTACTTCGGAAAATGTAATTGTACAGGCAGATAAATTTATTCAGACAGCAGATGCCGGACAAAGATTTATATTGCGTCTTGGAATTGTAGCTGTTCCGGTAATTTCTATAGGAGCTGCTTATATACTGATTAAACGGAAATATATTATTGACGAACGTAAGTATGAAGAACTGGTAGCGGAAATAAAAAGCACAAATAAAAAATGATTCAATTAGTTGTGATGACCTTATAATTGATGAGTTTAGAAAAAAGTGATATGAATGACAATTGATGATTTTATATATGAAAATAGTATTGTACGTGATAATGGTTCTGAATATACAGCAGATCATATAGATAGGGTGATATAATCTGTTTGTAATAATTATGGATTAACTATAAAAATGATTTCTACAAATTATGTTTTTCCACGTATTATAAAAGCGAGTGAAGAAAAGGCTTTGATTTGGGATCAAACATATTGGGAATTGTTCAGTCTGTATTTAGCGTATTTCACAGATTTAAATGCTATTCAAAAGAAGATAATTGTGTATGATGAGAGTTCTGTACAGCAGAAAATATTGATTCCATTTGCATATTATTTAGCATTAATTGTTGAAGATAAAGGAGAAGAAAATGTACTTGATCAAGACGATAAAAGGTGATATTACGAAAATAACAGATGTGCAGGCAATCGTGAATGCAGCAAACAGCTCTCTTCTTGGAGGAGGCGGAGTAGATGGTGCTATTCACAGAGCCGCAGGACCGGAACTTCTGGTGGAGTGCAGGACACTTCATGGATGTGATACGGGAGAGGCTAAAATCACTAAGGCATATAATCTGCCATGTGATGATGTTATACATACTGTCGGACCGATATGGAATGGTGGAAGAAATAGAGAAGAGGAACTTCTTGCTAACTGCTATTTTAATTCTATGAAGTTAGCAATGGATAATGGAATAAGGTCTATTGCATTTCCTTCCATATCAACGGGAGCATATGGTTTTCCGGTTGAGTTGGCAGCAAAGATTGCAGTACATACAGTAAACAGGTTCTTGCAAGATAATCCGGACAGCTTCGATTTGGTGGAATGGGTGCTGTTTGATACTCAGACTGAATCGGTGTATGAAGCCGAGGTTGATAAATTATACGACAAATAATTGGATTAATTATAGCAGACTTTATATATGACAGATATTTGAGACACATACACCATTAAAAATAGAATATAAGGATGCGTAAGGAACGATAAAATGAATTCATGCGGGAAAGGCATGGATTCTTTTTTTGGCTTCGAACGGAAGCCCTATCTGTAAAAAATATTTAAGTATATTAGAAGCAGATGCAAATGTCGTGTTAACACGACAAAATTGTCGCGTAAACACGGTCGGCAATTCATCCATGACAATATACAATAAACATGTGCTTGAGAGAGCACGTCACGAGAGTGAAGGCGCCGGAGCTCTCCAATACGAAATCGTAAAGGAGATAATTTATTATGAGTAAGAGAAAAATATCACATGCAGAGGAGTATGGATGTTAATTGATGGAGGTGGCAGAAGTGAGCAGAACTAAATTTGATCCATATGTGATTGGAAATAATATAAGAGATTTACGTGAAAAAAGAAAAATGACACAGATGAAGGCGGCTGAGGAAATGGATATGAGTTTATGTCATTATGCACGAATTGAGGAAGGCTCAAAGGGAATGAGTATTCAGATGTTTTTTAGATTTATTAATTTTTACAAAACTGATGCAAATACGATTTTAGGAACATATTTAGGAGGGATGGTGTAAAATGGATAAAAAGGATTTAAAAGACGAAAAGCTTTTGTACAATGTGCGTGAGACGGCAGCGGTATTAGGGGTGAATGTGCATCTGGTATATGAGCTGATTAACAGAAAACTATTACCTGCACTTCGGTTAGGTAGTCTAAAGGTTCGTAAATCAACATTGATAGATTTTGTTGAGAGATATGAAGGAAGGGATTTGTCTGATTTGGACAACATAAAAGAATTGCAACAGAATATGGATTAGTGACATTAAGGTCAGTCTTGGAATCATCATGGTGTGGAAAGACTGACCTTGTTTTATTAGTATATTTCATAAGCGTTAGTATTGTAAAAAAAGATGGTGATGATATAATAAAAACGTGTTAGACACTTGATGTTATGTGTAGTGTGATAATGTCAGAATCAGGCAAAGTCAACGACAGGACAACATTGTAGAAAATAACATATTTCAAAAAATAATATTGGTAGCTCCCCTTTTATATGACAAAACAACAACAGGCAACTAAACCATTCACCGTTTAGCTGCCTGTTATTGTTTAAAAAATTCATTAAAATCACAATTAAAAATCTTGGTCAATCCAATCAGCATATCTACCGTTGGGTTATTATAACCATTTTCCACCTTGCTGAATATGCCGGTAGTTACATTGATGCCATCACATTGGAGCTTCGCAATGACTTCGGTGGCTTTCAAACCCTGTTCTTTCCGCAGTCTCCGGATGTTAGAACCTACCAGTGGATGCAGGTGTTGATTAATTCTTTCTGACATAGATATCACCTCGTTGAGAAAATAATATCCAAAATGGAAGAAAAAAGTGTCCAAAATGGAAGTTTTGTAGTATAATCGGGAAAGGAGTTTATATAAATTTACGGAAGGAGAAAGTTTGATGGCTATTCAGGAAGTGATCAAATATGAAGGGGATAATTCAACTCTTATTTATAAGCATCCCGCAGAAGACTTTAATACATTGTCACAATTGATTGTGCATGAGTCGCAGGAGGCAGTATTTTTCAGTGATGGACAGGCACTGGATTCTTTTAAAGCAGGTCGTTATACCTTAGAAACGAAAAACATTCCACTTATTTCCAAAATAAGAAATCTGGTTTCGGGCGGAGTAAGTCCGTTCCATGTGGAGGTTTATTTTATTAACCTTGCGACCATGATGGATATCGCATGGGGAACACCAAGTCAGGTGACAGTTCGTGACCCAAATTACGGCTATAGTTACAGTGCCGGTGCCAGTGGTTCTTTCGGACTGAAAATAGAGGATGGAAGAAAGCTTCTGATTAATCTGGTTGGTACCGAAAAAGCAATGACCACCAAAGATATTCAGAAATTTTTTAAAGACCTTTTAGTTACAAGAGTAAAAAATTGCATTGCAGTAGAACTCAGCAAATATAGCTACAATGTTTTCAACCAGTATTTGAATGAAATTTCCGAGAACGTTGCCGGTCAGGTGGAAAACGACCTTGAAAGCTATGGCATCCGGATTTTAAATTTCTTTGTGTCTGCAGTTACCATTAAGCCGGACGATTTGGAAGAGCTTAAAAAATTAGATAACAGCATGGCACAGAAGCGGTTTGAAGCAATGGGAAATCGTGATGCTACCGTAATTGAAGCAGAAGGACTTGCCAAAGCGAGAGAACTGCAGGGATATACCTGGCAACAGGAGCAGCAGTTTGATGTAAGCAGAACATTTGCACAGAATGAAGGCTTTGCAGCGAATCCGGCGAATATGATGGCACAGATTCCACTGGCGTTTTCCCTGGGTGACATGATGAAAAACAATATGGATGCAGCAGTTCAGGCACAGCCGGTAACAGCAGCGCAGATAGGGACAGCAGCAATGCAGCCAGATATTGCAGCAACACAGCCGCAGCCAGCAGTGCAGCCGCAGGCGCAAGGTGGAAATATTACCTGTGTCAAGTGTGGAACGAGTCTGCCGAAGGATGCTAAATTCTGTTTCCAGTGTGGTGAAAAAGTGGTGATTCCACAGAAGATTTTCTGCGCAAACTGTGGAAATGAAATGCCGCCGGAAGCTAATTTCTGTACGAAATGCGGAACGAGGAGGGAGAAATAATGTTCAAGTACATATTTTGCCTGATTGCAATATTGATGCAGCCAATTTTTGCATTTCTGGTATTTCATAAACAGGAAAAACAAAAGGCAGCATTAAAGATGCCGCTTGTATATCTGAGCGGAGTCTATCTTGTAATTCAGATTTTTGTTTTCTTTAAGGTCTGCCTGAAAATTCCGAAGGATTATCAGGTGTATTCCTATTTGTTACAGAGTGCGATTTTAGCAGTTTTCATTATCATTGAGATTGCTATGGCAGCAAGTAATAAATATATTACAAAGGTTCAGACACAGGAACAGAGTTCCATCGAAGTGTTTAAAGGACTTATTCAGCAGCTTGAAATTTGCAGAGTGCAGATTACAGATGAGGTCAACCGCAAAGAAATTGACAAAGTGCTGGAAAAGATGCGATACAGTGATCCGGTCAGTTCACCGGCAGTGGCAACAGAAAATGAGGCAATCAGACAGTTGATATTGCAGCTTTCTTCAACAACAGATGAAGCCGCTTTTGCGGAAATCTGCGGAGCAATCATGAAGCAGCTTGAAATCAGAAAAATGAAAAATACAAAGGAGCAGGGCTAGAAAATGGAAGAAATAAAATGTCCCAGTTGTGGCAGTGGTGCAGTAAGAAAAATTACAGAGGAAAAGTATGAATGCATGGCATGTGATAATCTTTTCCTGGTACATAATTTATCAAAAGAGTTTCAGAAAACAGATGAACATATTGAAAATATTCATCAGGATTTGAAGAAAACAATTGAAAATATCAATCTGACTGCTGCTGTTGCCGGAGGAAGTGGAAGAGATGGTCTGGATAACAGATATAAGAATGCCATGACTTTATTGAAACAGGGCAATATATCAGCTGCCCAGCAGGCTTTCAATAAAATCAAAAATGATTTTATCTGGAGTTACAAGGGATATTACGGACTTGCGCTGTGCGAAATACAGAAAGACCGGCCGGAATGGAACGCAGTGGGCGAATATATCCAGAAATTAAATCTGTGTGAAGATGTTACTCCGGATATAAAAGCTGAGATGGAAAAAGTTTTGTCAGATGGAAAACAGAGGGCATTAGGACAGCTTGGCAATGCACTGAATGCGGAAAATGCGAAGCAGGCAGAGCTTAGCAATAATATTAAGCAGCTGGATGAAATGACTAAAATTCAGGAAAATTCATTATCAGAGAAGAAAGAAGAATTTTCGGCACGTTGGGAACATACTTCAGCAACAGGTAAGGCTGTTTCAATTATTGTAGCTATTGTTTGTGCCATCATAGGAATTGTCAGCGTAATTTTTCTGTTCCGCTGGATTGCAGATGTGAGATATCTTTTCTCAAATGCAATGAGTTATGGCTTTTTTGCTGGAATTGGCAGAATTCTATTGGGGTGTGTGCGGACTATTCTTCGTGTGGCAATTTCGGTGGGCGTTGTTTTTCTGATTATCATGTTTTATTTCTTGGTATTTGGAATTATTACAGCAAATCCACAGAAAGATTCGGCACAACAGAACATCGATAAAATAAATGGACAAATGCAGGTGATGCTTGAAAGACGGAATAATCTGCAGGCGGAACTTAACGTGTGTCAGAATAATATACAGAATATCAATCGTATTGGAAGTAACTTAGAACAGTTACAGAAGATAAATGTAGAAGAGATAATTCCACTGTTGATAGCAGCGGGTCAATATTACTAGAAAAGGAGAAAAAGTAAATGGGATTAATGAAATCATTATTTGGAAACAGAGGAGCACAACAGGTAGCAGAGAATAAGCTGGTAATCACCGAGGTAGGACCAAATCCGGCACAGGTAATTGCAATTGCGCAGAATTACTTCCCGGAAGACCCTACGGGAATTGCTACTGTGCTGAATGATAATATATTAGAAGGACAGTCTACTATAATTACACTTCCAGAGACGGAGAGTCTTTATGAAATGCAACAGGCACTGGATAATGCCGGAGCGAGCACTTATATCCAGAAAAACTGGCAGGATGAAGAGGATGCACCGGCATTGGCTAATATAGTTATTTACTCAATTGGCGAACAGAAGGATGCGGTAATAGAATGTTATCATAATATTCTGGGCTTTGACCGAAGAGACCTGGAATTAAAGCTTCTGACAGGTGTTTCAGATGATAATGGATTTTTTGTTTCTACTACAAAAGAAAGAGCAGAGACATTAAAAGAAGTATTAGATGAACTTGGTGCAGATACAGAACTGGAAGTAACATGGGATATAGAGGCAGAGGCTTCTCTGATTGTTCTATCAACAGGAAGAATGGATAAATACGATTTTTGTGTAGCATGCAATATGGGATATAAAACCAAACTTATGACTAAAGAAATAACATATGATAATTATAAAGATATATCAGAGGATGCACCTGTTATTTTGGATGGTATCTGTGAGGAACTTCTTCTTGCAAAGAAAAACATAGAACTTTTTGGAGGAGAAGCATTTATTGTATTCGATACAGATGAATCAGTAGGTGCAGCTTTATTGATTATGGATGCAGGTGCATCCGGTGCAGATACCTTAAAGGTTATGCTCAATTATCTGGATGTAAATATGGCAGAAGCAAACGCTCAGGTGAATGAACTGGCAATGGGAAAGAGTCAGTTGATTAAAGGCTCACTTGGTCTGCTTAAGAGAATGAAAAAGCAGCTGGATGCGGTTCATGTTACAAGTGAACTGATGCTGGATATGGATGAAGACGAAACAGAAGAGGAAGCATATGACGATACCTATGAAAAATCAGCAGCTGGACTTCACTGCATGAATTGTGGAGCAGAAATTGCATCTGGATCTAAATTCTGCCCGAAATGCGGCACCAAAGTAGAGGAAGCTCAGAAGATGTTCTGCTCACAGTGTGGAAATGAAATTATGCCGGGGGCAAAATTCTGCACAAAGTGTGGAGCAAGATGCATGTAACAGATACAAAAATAGAAGTTGAAAGAAATTGAGATGGAAAACATCTGCTTATCCGATTAGGGGGCAGATGTTTTCTTTTTTTACTGACATTTTCATTTCATCATGTTATAATGCAATCAAAGCTTGATATTTCTATATACATTTCAATGGCACATAGCCAGTCAGAAGTATACCGGTATTCTATCATTTCGCCGGGTTCACCACATAACCTGATATGATAACAGGAATTTTCAAAGCTTTTATTTCACATTAAATGAAGCGGAGAGAATTCTTTCAGACAAAGGTTGTTGCGGTTAAGTGACATTGCAAAAGTATACTCTCCAAGACAAAAGAAAGGAGAAGAAATGTCAGGAAAAGCAGAAAAATTACAATGGCATCCGGCGTTTTGTGCAGCAACAGAACTGGAACTGCGACAAGATCTGGATGTACTGGAATTAATTCCGGAGTATAATTTAAGTAAGAAACCACTTCAGATTGATCTTGTGATTATTAAAAAGATGGATTGGAAGCGGACGTTACAAAATGAAATTGGTCATATTATGAGGGGACACAATATTTTAGAGTATAAGGGACCGGGAGATGAATTGACGATAGATTCCTTCTTTAAGGTAATTGGATACGCCAGCTTATATAAGGCGCAGGGGATAGCAGTCAATAAAATTCCAGCATCTGAGGTGACCGTATCTTTTTTTCGGAATGCTTATCCGAAGGCACTTTTTCAGGAACTGAAAAAAGAAGGATATATCCTGAAAAAAATGTATCCTGGAATTTATTATGTAAGAGGAAAAGTTCCGTTTCCAGTACAAGTTGTAGTAACAAGTCAGTTGGAAAGAAAAGCTCATTGCAGCCTGCGGGTATTGACTACACAGGTAGAGATGCGGGATGCAGAACTATTTTTGGAACAGATACATTATTTGGAAAGTAAGAATGAACGGAGCAATATTGATTCGGTACTTCAAGTAAGTGTAAATGCAAATAAGCAGGTATATAGTCTGTTAAGGAGGCAAAATGAGATGTGTGAAGCATTGCGTGAATTAATGAAAGATGAAATTGAAAAAGAACTGGAAAATAAATTGGAGCAGGGACGAAAACAAGGTCTGGAACAGGGTTTGGAAGAAGGTTTGGAGCAGGGCGAAAAACTGCAACTAATTCGTCAGGTAATCAAGAAAATGCAAAAAGGCAACTCCGTAGAAGAAACAGCTGATATGCTGGAAGAAGAGCTGGAAAATATCAGGAAGATATATGAAATTGCAGCAACTATGGCACCGGACTATGACGTAGAAAAAATATATAAAAAACTGTAGAAATTCAAATGGAAATAAACCCAAGTAAGTCCCTAAGAAAAATTGTAGGGAAACACTTGACAAACATATTTTTATAAGATATAGTATAAAAGTACTAGCTATTAAGCTAATATAATTTTTCATAACTCATGCCTCTTGGGCTCTTCGGAGTTCGGGAGGTACTCCCCGAAAATATAGTCAGGATTTTATCCTGGCTTTTTTATTTTACAGGAAATTGCTTTCCTGCAAAATGTGTTTTCTATAGTTCCAAAATGCTTGTAAGAAGCTAGCTATGGTATGCCCGGCAGGTTATGCAGCAAGGAGGATATTATTATGAAGTTACTCTATGCAGAAGACGAAGAAAGCATGGCAGAAGCTGTTACAGATATTCTTGTATTTCATAAGTACCAGGTTGATACGGTATATGATGGAGAAGAGGCATTGGAATATGCAAGAAAAGAAATAACCAGGACAATTATTATGCTCTCGGAAGAACCACAACAAAGTGTAAAGCAACAGAATGAACCGCCGGTGCAGCCGGAGGGAAATCTTGAAAAACTGTTTGACCGTTTTTACCGGGCTGATACAGCACGAACCCAGAAAAAAGGTGGTTACGGAATTGGACTTTCTGTGGCAAGAGCAATTGCAAATGCTCATGGCGGAAGTATTACAGCCGAAGTGACGAAAAATCAGGAGATTGATTTTAAAGTAGTTCTTCCAATCCGGGAGAAGAAAAGCAAGATAAACGGGCTTTGTGCAAAAGAATCAGCGATACTTACCATTTATGATGTGATGCGGATATTAGACGGAGATATCGAATGGATGAAGGACAGACAGCAGATGATGCAACACTTATTGATGCTTCAGATTTGACAATTTCAGATATGGACAGCATGGGCGGAGGTATGTCCGGTGGAAATTCATCTGGCGGAAACATGCCGGGCGGAAATGCATCGGGTGGAAATATGCCGGATGGAAACACCAGACAATAAGGAAGAATTGCTTGAAAAAGAAAAAACGGTGGTGTACTATAATGCTATGAGAAAATCAACAGAAAGGGAATATGAGTATGGATTTAGAGCAATGCTACAAGGAACTGGAGGGAGATTATGCAGAGGTCATGCGCAGACTCCGGAAGGAAGAGCTGGTACACCGTTTTTTGATAAAATTCTTAGAAAGCGATGAAGTACAGCGGATTGATGAAGCTTTACAGGAAAGGGATTATGAGAAAGCCTTTGATCTGGTACACACCTTAAAGGGAGAGACCATGACGCTCGGGTTGGGACGGCTGAGCAAATCAAGCATAATTCTGTGCGAACAGCTCCGCTATAAAATATACGGAGAAGAGATGCTGCAGCAATTTAGGAAAGTCAGAATGGATTATCAGAAGACAATTGATATTATCCGGAAATACAGGGATTCACAGCCGTAATTTATGCAGGTAGCCCGCTAAATTGCAAAATGTGTTTCTTGTAGTTTTATGTTATTGTTATTAATGATATAACCATAGGTTATTGTACGAAAAAATATTATTACTTTAAGCCATTTTAGTATTGACAAACAGAACTGATATGCTAGAATAACTGTAATGTGAATGAAAGAAAAAGGATGGTTTTCACATGAGAAAACAGGCATTATCTATTTTAGTAGAGAATACCTCAGGCGTATTAAGTCATATCTCAGGACTTTTCAGCCGGAGAGGATATAACATTGATAGTTTTTCATCTGGTGTAACTGCAGATCCAAGATATACCAGAATAACTATAGTAGCAAGTGGTGACGAGCAGATTTTAGAGCAGATTGAAAAGCAGCTTGCAAAGCTTGAAGATGTACGGAATATTAAAAAATTAGAACCGGGTACATCAGTGACCAGAGAACTGATTCTGGTTAAGATTAAAGCGAAGGATACAGAGCGTCAGGCAATCTTAAGCGTTACCAATATTTTCCATGGCAAGGTGGTTGATGTCACCAACGATTCCATGGTAATTGAACTGACAGGGCATCAGGATAAATTAGATGCATTTATGGATCTGTTACAGGGCTATGAGATATTAGAGCTCGCTAGAACCGGTATCACAGGTTTGACCAGAGGGTCTGCCGATGTTACATATTTAGATTAATCATTAAAACAGGAGGCTGAAAAAATGGCAGCAAAAATTTATTATCAGGAAGATTGTAACCTTTCCTTACTGGATGGTAAGAAAATCGCCATCATTGGTTACGGTAGCCAGGGACATGCACATGCATTAAATTTAAAGGAATCAGGCTGTGATGTCATTATTGGACTTTACAATGGTAGCAAATCCTGGGCAAAAGCAGAAAAACAGGGATTCAAAGTATATACAGCAGCAGAAGCTGCAAAACAGGCTGATATTATTATGATTCTTATCAATGACGAGTTACAGGCAGATATGTATAAGAACGATATCGAGCCAAACCTTGAGCCAGGAAACATGTTAATGTTCGCTCACGGATTTAACATTCATTTCGGATGTATCAAACCACCAAAGGATGTTGATGTAACAATGATCGCTCCTAAGGCACCAGGACATACTGTACGTTCTGAGTATCAGGCTGGAAAAGGAACTCCTTGTCTGGTAGCAGTAGAGCAGGATGCAACCGGTAAAGCACTTGACCTGGCATTAGCATATGGTCTTGGAATTGGTGGAGCAAGAGCAGGACTTCTTGAGACAACCTTCCGTACAGAGACAGAGACAGACCTCTTCGGTGAGCAGGCAGTTCTTTGTGGCGGTGTTTGTGCACTTATGCAGGCTGGTTTCGAAACACTTTGCGAAGCTGGTTATGACCCAAGAAATGCATACTTCGAGTGTATCCATGAGATGAAACTGATTGTTGACTTAATCTACCAGTCAGGATTCGCTGGAATGAGATATTCTATCTCTAACACTGCTGAGTATGGTGATTATATCACAGGACCTAAGATTGTTACTGCTGAGACAAAGAAAGCAATGAAACAGATTTTAACAGATATTCAGGATGGTACTTTTGCAAAAGACTTCTTACTTGATATGTCACCGGCAGGACGCCAGGTACACTTCAAAGCTATGAGAAAGCTTGCTTCTGAGCATCCATCAGAGAAAGTCGGCGAAGAAATTCGTAAGCTGTATAGCTGGAACAACGAAGAAGATAAGCTGGTTAACAACTAATCTGATACTTCAAAAAGATGATAAAAAAGCTGTCGCAATTGAGGTGACCCCTCAAAGTTAGACTTTTACGAGGCGACTTCGGTCGTCTCGTTTTTCTTTATGCAGCTAAAAGATGGAGCCTGTATTGAACAGGACTCATCCATCCCAACTTTTCTTTTATTCGTTTCTCGTTGTAGTATTTTATAAAACGTTCTATCTCTGATTTTAATTCCTCGTAGCTGTAATAAACAACACCGTAGTAAATTTCTTGTTTGAGCAGTCCAAAGAAATTTTCCATTACGGAATTGTCCAGACAGTTTCCTTTTCTGGACATGCTTTGAAATATCCGTTCTTCTTTTAGTCTATGGGAATATGCCTTCATCTGGTAAGCCCATCCCTGATCTGAGTGAAAAGTTCTTCTGTATGGGCAGTCCGCAGTAGTTTCAATTGCTTTATCTAAAGCATCCATTACGTTTTTGGCAGAAGGTCTCTGATCTATCCCGTAGCTAAGTATTTCACCATTACACATATCCATAAACGGATCGAGATAAAGCTTATGCATAGTCACATGCCCTTTCTCATCAATTTCATAATACTTGAACTCACTGGTATCTGTAGTGATTTTCTGATGAGGTATATGTGTATCAAAACGTCCGCGAATCCTATTCGGTGCAACGGTGCCAATCTTACCTCTATAAGAACTATACTTCCTGCTTTTACGAGTATAGGACATCACCTGTAATCCGAGCTTTTGAACAATACGTTGAACTTTCTTTTTATTTATGGAATATCCTTGATTACGAAGTTCTCCGAGAATCCTACGATATCCATAATCCTTATGTTCTTTACGAATTTCGAGTATCTTTTCCTCAATTTCCTGATCCGGATTTTTTCTATCAAAACGCTTTTGCCAATACATATATGTGGCTTTTGGCATTCCAGTATATGAGAGAAGGTCTTTTAATTTGAACTGTCTTCGGAGGCTGCTGATGATTCTTGCCGTTCTCTCATTTTTGCTTCGTCCTCTAAACGCAGTCTCCTCAGTTCTTTTAAAAACGCATTCTCGATTCTTAATTTAAGAAGTTCTTCTTCTAGTTCTTTTACATGCTCTGCACTTGTATCAACAGAAGATTCTTCAACGAGTTTGTTTTGTGTATTGTCATCAGATGTGTTCAATGTTTTCTTTCGTCCTTTTTTACGTGGTCTCAGCGCATCAGGACCCGCCACTCGAAAGCGATTAACCCAATTGACAATCATTGACGGATTAGTAATTCCTTCTTGTAGAGCCAAATCTTGATACGAGATTTCACTTGATAAATATAACTCTACAACAGAAAGCTTCTTTTTGAAAGAGTAGTTCTCTTTTTTTCGAGAACGTTTTAATCCTTCATCTCCGAATTCTTTATACGCAGCAAGCCATTTCCTGAGCTGAGAATTTGATCCAAGCCCATACTTTGTAGAAAGATACTGTGTGCCACCTTCTCCATTTATGTATTCTAGAACTACTTTTTTCTTGAATTCAAAAGAATATTTAGCCATAAAAATACCGACCTCCAATCGTTAGATTTTTAGGTCTAACTTTTGGGGGGCGGTACAAATTGCGGCAGCTTTTTTTTACGCGAGTAGCGAGAAAAATCGCATGCTTGCATGCGGATTTGGCGAGCACCGCGATAACTCGAGAAACTCGCAAAGCG
>ENA-OOWH01001109-OOWH01001109.1-human-gut-metagenome-genome-assembly--contig:-NODE-1109-length-17789-cov-12.220086_pt1 | contig 17789 bp, 10 predicted proteins | sample MGYA00241576_ERZ501321 | MGnify/ENA primary metagenome ERZ501321 (study PRJEB25962, sample SAMEA2042733) | human gut metagenome | biome: human gut; feature: human-associated habitat; material: faeces... | reverse complement strand
TTGGAGACAAAGATAACAATTTATAAATTTACCCCTCAGCTTTTTACATTGACCCTTGAAAACTTGGGGAAATTAGTTAAAAACCTTATCTTTGGCGCATGAGACAGAAGCTTCCCACCCCCGCGACTCCACTGGAGATATTGAGCTTGTTCCTTCCTGCAGGCCTGCTTGACTACTTCTTACGGCTACTTACTACAGACTCCGCCAATGGACCGTAGAGTCCATTGCAGCAGACTGTATAGTTCACCCAAGCAGACCTTACAGTCCACTGGCGGAGACTGTAGCAGATGACTGTAAAAAAAAGCTTAACTATATGGAAGAAACGGCTTACACAACCACTCTATTCCGGTTTTATCTTTTTCAGATAATCAGAAGGAGCCATACCGAATTCATCTTTAAAACACTGACGGAAATAGACCGTACTGTTAATTCCCACCTTGAATGCAACCTCTGAAATATTGTATTTCCCTTCTAATAACAGACGTTCCGCATATTGCATCTTTATTTTGCGGATATATTCATTGGTGGAAAGTCCGGTCAATGCCTTCATCTTCCGATATAGGGTAGAATTACTCATACACATGGCGTCCGACAAATAACCGATATCAATTTTCTCAGAAGAAAGACGATCTTCAATCAGCTTGTTAATCTTCTCAAGGAACTCATTATCCAATTTATTCATAGACTCGGTTACTGCCGCACGTTTGTCAATGAGTATGGAATTCGTATTAAAACGCTCTGCCAACAACTTGCGGGATTCAAGCAAATTATGGATACGGCTATGCAACAAAGTAGCACTGAAAGGCTTTGTCAGATAAGAGTCAGCACCCACTTGATACCCTTCTTCCTTATCTTGCAAAGAATCCTTTGCCGTCAGCAAAATAATGGGAATATGGCTGGTACGCAAGTCTTCTTTCAATTTCCGGCACATCACAATGCCGTTCATCACCGGCATCATGATATCACTGACTATAATATCAGGAATGCAGCCCAATGCTTGTTCCAAACCTTGTTCACCATTGGCGGCAGTCCTCACTTCAAAATCGTCCGAGAAAGATTCTACAATATAATCACAGATGTCCCTATTATCTTCCACTATCAGCAGAATACGCTTACCACTATGCACAGGTTCTATATTTTCTTCTTTTTCGTCCTTTTCATCGGAAGTTTTCTCCGTCGAGTCAGCATGCAGCACATGGGGATACGTGTTATCCGTCAGCAGACTGACATAAAAAGTACTTCCCACATTCAAAGAACTTTCAACCCTGATCTCCCCCTCATGCAAAACTACCAGGTTCTTTACCAGAGCCAGACCAATACCTGTTCCTGAAGCCTGATGTTCGCTTCCCTCTTGATAATAACGGTCAAAAATATGAGGCAATGCATCGGGAGCAATACCGAAACCGGTGTCACTCACACTGATTTCCGTATGGTGTATATTATTCCGGACCACCTGATGTAATCCTAAAGTTATAGTTCCTTTCTCTGTATATTTTATAGCATTGGAGATCAAATTATCCAGTATAATCGTTACTACCTCCTTATCAAAAAACAAAGACATATCTTCCTGCTCAATCTCAAGACAGAAATCAATCTCAGGTTTCCGGTTCAATTCCTTATACTTCAGTCCGATCTCGTGTACAAGGGCTGCCAGATTGTCACGACTTACACATAATTTCTTGTTTTGGGTTTCCGTTTTTCTGAACTCCAGTATCTGACTAATCAGGTTCAACAACCGGATGGCGCTTTGATGGATAACCGATATTTTCTGTGAATCTTTCCCTGATAAAGAATTACTTTTCTGCATATCTTCCAACGGTCCCAGAATCAACGTCAAAGGAGTACGCAACTCATGTGTGATATTGGTATAGAAACGTAAACGCTCATTATTCAGCTCCTGTTCCTGCTCATGATTTTTCTTCTCCAACTCATAGAGAGACTCCATATCCAGTTTCTTTTTATAGGCATGAAGAATAAAATACAGGACAGAAACACCCGAAAGAATATAAAATAACTTGGCCCACCACGTAAGCCATACAGGCGGATCAATACGGATATCCAGAGAAGCTATCTCATCCGCCCATTCCTGATTCCGTATTCTTGTCTTTACCTGAAAACAATAATTTCCCGGAGGTATATTACGGAAAGTCACATTATTAGGATCGGTTACTGTATACCATGAATTTTCCAACCCTTTCAACATATAAGCATATTCCACTTGATCGGCCAAGGCATAATTCTGTATATTGAAGGTGACGCTGAAGTTATTTTGCATATAGCTTAAACGTACTTCCGACTGGCCTTCAAGCGCCATCACCTTTTCATTACTGTCCGTATCACGCAACGGGCCGAATATACGCATCTCCGTAATAATTGCAGCAGGTGACTCTCGTTTTTCCAATACCTGATCTGGATTAAAACGGCATAAGCCATTGATTGAGCCAAAATAAAGTGTTCCATCCTTAGCTTCCGCCACACTTCCACTCATGAAATTGCCCATAGGCGCATTATCCCAATGATCGTAATTATAGAAAACCTCCTTGTCTTTCAACAAGCAGCTGATACCTTTATTGGTGCTCACCCATATATTTCCATGATTATCTTCCGTAATGGCACGTATATGGACATTGGACAAACCCTCCTCACTGCGATATACTTTATAGTCCCAACTCTGAGAGGATGGAAAACAAACCAGACCTTCTCCCGTTCCTATCCACATTCTGTTCTGACTATCCATATAAACAGTATTGATAGTATTAGAGGGAAAAAGAGAAGTCACGTTAAAAAGTTTAACGCACTGAAAATGTTCATCAAAAACCCCTAATCCTCCTCCGAAAGTACCAATCCATAAACGATTAAGATTATCTTTCGAGATACATCTCACCAGATTATTCTCTACTGTATAATGATCTGCAATGCCTTTATCATGCAAGCGTACCTTATAGATGCCATTACTAGTTCCTATCCATACATATTCTGCATCTTCATACAGTGCACGCACATCTTCCCCTGTTTTATCTTTAGGAAAAATCTGGTGAAAACTTTTCTTTTTCACATCATAAAAATCCACTCCTCCCATAAACGATCCAAACCAAAGGTTTCCTTCCGAATCACAAAGTGCAGCCTGTATGGAATTATCAGTCAAATCACCGGTTTCTTCTTTATAAACCGCCACCCGCTTGCCTTTATCAAATACATTGATGCCTCCCCCATCGGTTCCGATCCATAACTTTCCATCCCTTGCTACGCATACACTACTTGCTGTCTTATTATTCAGGCTACTACCCGAATGCTGGATAGGAGAATAACTATAAACATTAAAATAGGAAGATTCATGGCTAAGAAAATTAATTCCACCTCCCCACATACCAGCCCATACATTTTTAAAGGAGTCCTGAAACAAACAACGTACAGTAGAATTAGAGAGACTGTATTCATCATCCCCTTCCTTTATATATTGAAAACGCACTTGGTCAGGAGAAAGAAACATACGTTGCGTTAAATCCAAAATGGCTATTCCTCCAAATTCCATGGCAATCCAAAGTTTATTCCCATCAAATTGTCTGATATCAAATACGGTATGAGGAACCCCGTCCTCACTATGATGAAAATGGATAAAATTTTCGGCTTCCGGATTGAACAGTGCCAGCCCCCGGTCTGTTCCCAGCCAAATATTACCGCTTAAGTCCTTATAAATGCAAGTTACCCCATTACCTGGCAAACTGACCGGATCTTCAGGGTCATGCATAAAGTTCTTTACTTTTTTATCTTTAAGAGACAACACACTGAATCCATGATGCACATGCCCCATATACAACTTTCCATCTCCTCCATCAACAACCGACCAAATATTATCGCTAGCCAATCCCGGAACTGTTTGAGTATTGTAATGAATGAATTTTCCAGCCTTTTTATCGAAATAATCTACTCCCCGCCAATATGTCGTAATCCAAAGATTACCATCTGTAGCTGCCACAATCTTAGTAACATCATCCGTTATCAGACTTTCGGGGTTCTCGCCATCATGCCTATAGCAAAGAAAAGTGTTATTTACATAGTCATACGCATTCAGACCGGCCCTTTGCGTGCCTATCCAAAGGATAGAATCCTGAGGATCATCCAACAAACAATTCAGTTCATTGCCTGTTATACCCTGCCTTGTCAAATCTTCATTCTTCAAATAAGTAATGAAACGGGTACCATCGAATTTGTTCAACCCTTCCTCCGTGGCAAACCACAGAAAGCCCTGTTTGTCTTGAGCAATGCTCACCACATAATTATTGGATAATCCCTTCTCTATACCAAGCTGCTTAACAGAATAAGGTTGTGCCAATGAAACAACCGACAGCAGCAAGAGCCAAAGTACGAATATCTTTCTCATAGCATCAGTGTACACATTGTTAAATAATATGGTTCAAAAATACAAATAAAGTCTGTATTTTAGATACATAAATCATGCATTGCAAGATTTACCTCCCTTTTCTGCAAGATTTATATCAGGATTTTAATTCTTCTTCACGTACATTTGCACCACTAACGAATTTAATTCGTCCTCTATTAGAGTAGATGTTTAATCTTCAAATACTAATAAAATATGAAAAAGAAACATTTGTATGGTGCCATGTTATGGGCTTTTCTTGTAACTGCAAACCTATGTACGGGATGTAGTGATGATAACGACTACCCCGATGTAGACGGGCAAAATCCAACAATGACATTAGCAACAGACCACATCGAGTCCGGAGCGGGACATCGATTTACTATTGAAGGGACATTAGAAGACAAAGACGGTATTGCTTCTATCAGCCTACAATGTGCCGACCTGCATTTGAACAAGACAATTGATTTAATCAAAATCTATGGTGCTCCGCAAGAGAGTTATGATTTAAGTTATTACTTTGACATAAACCGAAATGAAATCGGCGAACGTTTCACAGTCAAAGTTACTGTAACCGATGTAGGAGGACGCAGTATATCTCAAGATGTATTAATCACAATGGACGGAGATTTTGCAGCTCCGGTATTTTCTGCTGCCCCGGATGCCACTGTTACAGTATTAATGAAAAATGAAACGAAATTCAATCTTCGGTTCACGGCTACAGATGATCGTGCATTGGATTATGTCACAATTAATATTCCAGGTATAGACGGGTTTGACAACCGCCGTGTAGATGCTGATGGAAAAAGTTCATTGAACTTTGCCGAAATAATAGTATTCCCCAATGAACCGAAAAGTTATAATGTGACAATTACCGCTTTTGACAAGAAAGAAAACTCAACCACTACCACCAGTGTATTGAATATCTCAGAAATGCCGGATTTTCCCAAAATGTATCTGGCAGATGTGGCAACTGCCGAAGAACTGAATAGTGATATATTCGGGGTACCGATGGTAATTGAACATACAGGTGAATATCAGTATAAAGCAAATTATTACTGTCAAAAAGCCGGAACTAAAATATTCTTCTTACCACAAAAGAGTGACTTCACTCCTATTTGTTTCGGGCTTGATCCAGAGGATAACACCAAACTGACAGACGATCCCGAAACAGCAATGCCAATCGTACTTGACCAAGCCAATGTTTATTATGAAATTAATATTGATGTGAAGAACAGTACATACAATCTGAAAACTTACTCAATTGCCGATGCTGTAGACCCCATACCTCACACATACGGTTCTATCAGCCTTGACACATGGGGTGACGGTGGTTCGTGGTTACAGGAATTCTATTTCGGATATATGACCAGTAGCCCAACTGAAGTCCTGCGTTTCACTCAAGATAAGACCAATCCTCACCTGTTCTATTTGGATACCCCCCTATTCCTGGAGGCAGGTACTAAAATGAATTTCGTTATTCATAACTGGCACTCCGACGGATGGTGGAATTATTGCACGTGGCGTGTAGACAACTCAGACGAACCGGAGATCTTCGGATATTATGGTAAAGAAGCCAAATATACCAATCCGGCATGGACCAAACCCGATCATGTAGGTGACAATTGGGCAAAACCAACAGTGAACGTCACAGGGAATTATAAACTTATATTCGACGCTCATTTGGAAAGAGCTAAACTCATTCCGGCCAATTAACAAGTAACATTAGATTTAAGATATGAAAAAGCAAATATTATTATTGTGTCTTGCGCTGACAAGTCTATGTAGCTATGCGCAGACCATCACTGTAAAAGGTGTAGTAACCTCGGCTTCAGATAAAGAACCGATGATTGGTGCAACAGTGCAAGTAAAAGGTACAGGTACAGGTACTATTACAAGTATTGATGGTGATTATTCACTAAACGATGTTGCCAAGGATGCCGTACTTGTGTTCTCCAGCATAGGATATGAGACTCAAGAAATAAAGGTAAACGGACAAACCGTTATCAATGTAGTGCTGAAAGATGCCAGTGAATTACTGGACGAAGTAGTGGTTATTGGTTATGGAGCCGTGAAAAAAAGTGACCTGACCAGTTCTATATCTACCGTAAAAGGAAAAGAAATTACCGAAACTGTAACCGGTAATGCAATGGACGCCTTGCAAGGTAAAATCAACGGTGTTCAAGTAACCAGTGGTGGTGGTCCGGGCGCACAACCAAAAGTTCTAATCCGTGGTGTAACAACAGTAAACGGAACCGATCCTTTGTATGTAGTAGATGGCATGCCGGTAGGTACAAACATCAACTTCCTAAACAGTAATGACATTGAATCTATGGAAGTTTTAAAAGACGCTTCGGCTGCTGCCATTTACGGAACACGTGCTTCTAACGGTGTCATTCTAATCACAACCAAAAAAGGAATGGCAGGAAAAACAAATATCAGTTTTAATGCATCTGCAGGTTTCCAAACATTGTCAAAACCCAAAATGGCTAATGCCGCCGAATATAAAGAAGTATTCAATACCCGATACACAAATGACGGAGGAACTTCTATTTGGAATGATACAGGCGCTACTACCAATCCCGGAGGAACAGACTGGTGGGACGAAGTAATCAACAAAACTGCTTTAGTGCAAAATTACTCACTCAATATCTCCGGTGGTTCAGACAAACTGGTTTATAACCTGAGTATGGGTTACTACCGTAACAATTCACAATATGACTATGGTTATTGGGACAAAATCAACGCACGCCTTAATACAGAATATACATTTAATAAATATGTAAAAATGGGTTTCGACATTGCCCCACGTGTAGAATCATGGGATGATACCCCCGATCTTTTTTCAGCTGCCATGTCTATGGACCCCACAACTCCTATATTCAAGCCGGAAGATCAATGGGTGGATAACGAATTCAATAACTATCAGCGTTCTTACAACAACCAGGAGTGGAACCCTGCCGGTTCATTGGCTCGCCAAAATTCCCACTCCCGTGAAATGGGTACAATTGTAAATACTTATTTACAGATAAACCCTATTCAAAAACTGACCCTGCGCACGCAGTTCGGCGCTAATGCACACTTCCGCCGTACAGACAAATTCACTCCTGAATTCTATATTGATGCTTTGGAACAATCTACATTAAGTAATGTTTCCCGTGAAATGCAGGAATGGCTTGATTGGAACTGGACTAATACTGCTACTTACATCACGACTTTTGCAGAAAAGCATAATATTAATGTAATGGGTGGCTTTACAGCTGAACGCTTTGCTGAATTCCAATCAAAAGCCTCACGTGACGATGTTCCTAATAATATGGATCAAATGCAGGAAGTAAATGCCGGTACACAAAACCAAAAGTCAGAAGGTAAAACTGCTTACAGCACATTAGTATCTTATTTAGGACGCGTAATGTATAACTATGACAATCGTTACTATCTAACAGCTTCTATTCGTGCAGACGGTTCTTCTCGTTTCCCCAAAGGAAACAAATATGCCATCTTCCCTTCTGTTTCTGCTTCATGGCGTATCATCAGTGAAAGTTTCATGCAAGACCAGAAGATTTTCAGTAACTTGAAATTACGCGGAGGTTGGGGACGTGTAGGTAATCAAAACATAGATAATGATGCTACGCTGACTTTGTTAGGACAATCTGATTATGTATTCGGTACAGCTCCAGGACGTGTTTCAGGTACTATGGTATCAGGCGTTGGCAATAATTTGCTAAAATGGGAAACAGTAGAAGACTGGAACGTAGGTGTGGATATGTCCTTCCTTGACTCCCGTCTAGACATGACCTTTGAGTATTTCCAAAAGAAATCTTCTGATATGCTCTATCAGAAACAAAATATCTTCGCCATCGGATACCCCGACTGGAACAGTACAGTATGGATGAATATAGGTAGTATGAAAGCTAGCGGTTGGGAATTAAGTCTGAACTGGCACGACAAAGTAGCAGACTTCCGATATAATGTGGGATTGAACCTTTCCGCAGTGAAAAATAAAGCTGTTAAATTCTCCGGTGACGGTCCTATCCAAACTGGAGGTTTCAACAGCGACCAAATTATCCGTAATGAAGACGGTGGCTTGATTTCACGCTTCTACGGCTACGTAGCCGATGGTATTTTCCAAAATTGGGATGAAGTTTATGCTCACACCAACGAAAATGGCAAGCTGGTACAATCCAATGCCCAACCCGGTGACATTCGCTTTAAGGATTTGAATCATGACGGAGTTCTAGATGAAAATGATAAAACATGGATCGGTAACCCATATCCCGATTTGATGGTAGGTTTGAACTTGGGTTTCAGCTATAAAAACATCGATTTCACAGCCAACTTCTATGGTACATTCGGTAATGATATTTTCAATAAGACCAAAGGTTTATACTCCGGCGTAAGTGGGCAAAACGTTTGGGCAGGTACATTGCAGAAAGCATGGCATGGCGAAGGAACCAGCAACGATATTCCTCGTCTGTCCTACAATGATTTGAATCAGAATTACACACGCGTTTCAAGTTTCTTTGTAGAAGACGGCTCTTATATGCGTTGCAAACTATTACAAGTGGGTTACACACTCCCCAAGAAGTGGTTGAACGGAACCGAATTGCGTCTCTCATTGTCGGCTCAAAATCCTTTCACTATCACCAGCTACTCAGGTATGGATCCTGAACGTCCACAGATAGGTAAAGATGGCAGTGTAATTGAAACCGGTATTGACGGCATCGCTTATCCTAACCCACGTACTTTCTTATTTGGAATTGATTTAAAATTTTAACCCTCAAGGTATAAACCATGAAAAAGATATTAACAATATTAACAATGATTGCCTCGCTGACATTCACTTCTTGTGAGGATTTCCTAACAGAGGAAGTGCGCGGGCAACAAAATTTGGATACTTATTTCCAAAGTGCAGAAGAAGCCGAAGCATTTATTACTGGTTGTTACCAGGCCATTACTTTTGGCGGATGGTGGAATATCAACACAGTATGGTTGCTTTCCGAGATGTGTAGTGATGACGGTTGGATGGGCAATACCAGCCAAAGTCAAAGTGACTATATTTCTTTGGCCCACTATCAAGGTACCGGACAAAGCAATGGTGCCATCTCCAACTTTTGGCAGTATCGATACAAAGGCATTCTACGTTGCAATATCGCAGTGGAACGCATTTCACAAGCTGATTTCTCAGATGAAGAAATGAAGAACCGGCTTGTAGCCGAAGCACGTTTTCTCCGTGGATACTTCTATTTTGAACTTGTGAAGAATTTTGGTGGTGTGCCTCTCATTACAGGCTTCCTGTTGCCCGAAGAAATACAAGGTATTACCCGCGCTTCGGCCGAAGATGTATATAAGTTCATTGAAGATGATTTAAAAGCCGCTGCTGATGTGTTGCCACAACGTAGTCAATATGCTGCTACAGATATGGGACGCGCTACCCGTGGAGCTGCATTAGGCCTATTGGGAAAGGTTTACCTCTACCAAAGCAAATGGCAAGAGGCACATGATGTATTGAAAACAGTCATCGACGAAGGTGAATATAAATTACTCGACAACTTCGGTGATGTATGGGATGTTGACCATAACAATAGCGAAGAAAGTCTGTTTGAAGTACAATATATGTATGATGGAACTTATGCATTGGGTGGTTCTTTGACTGTTATTACCGGTGCCCGTAGTGGTCCCGGCGACGGATGGTCTTGGGGACAGCCAACCGCTAACCTTGAACAAGCCTACATCGATGCAGGAGATACAGAACGTTTACGTTGGACTATCATTAAAACCGGTTGTACAGAAATTGCCGGAGAGAATAACTTCGACAAGTTCGTTGAAAACAACACAAAAATCGCCAATTATAAAGATTATATCGAAAAGTACGGTTGGGATCCCGAATGTTATATTATAGATCCGTCACAACATAAATCAGCACGTATTGTCCGGAAGTATTTTGTACCTATTGAAAAACGTCCGGAAGTATACAATATCGACAAAATTCCATTAGATCATCGTATCTTACGCTATGCAGATGTATTGTTGATGTATGCTGAAGCCTGCAACGAATTGGGCGAAGATGGTACAGCACGTACCTACCTTAATGAGGTACGGAATCGTGTAAAATTACCTGCTGTCACATCCAGTGGAAACGAGCTTCGCAAAGCTATCCGGCTAGAACGTCGTTTGGAACTGGCATGGGAACAAAACAGAATCTATGATATCCGCCGTTGGACAGATGACAATGGCAAGAAAATGATTTGTAACCTGATGGGAGCAAACGGTACATTTGTAAAATACAATACAGATCCCGCTACCCGCGACATTTACGAATGGGAAAATCAAGGTGAGGCAAGTGATAAAGGAATCAGCTTCAACGAAAACCGGGATATGGTATTCCCGATACCTTTATATGAGATTACAATGTCTAATGGTTCTATCACCCAAAATCCGGGCTGGAATTAATCATTTTCCAAAAAGAACAGATTGTTACAGGAATTAAACATTCAATAGGTCTTTATATTCTGTCGCGGATAGTTTGCTAGGATTATCCGCGACTATTTTTTAATCCATCTAAAACAATGAAACTAAAATATATTTTTACTCTTCCACTGTTCTTTTCTACTGTAGCCTGCAGTGACGATTCTCCCCAAACACCGGATACATCGGGGCAACCGGACAGCAGCATAAACGTAGAAAAAACAGTAACCATAGATGCCGGACAATCTTTTCAGACTCTGACAGGATTTGGCGCATCAGATTGTTGGGCACCTGCCTTCGTAGGAAAAAGCTGGATAACGAATCGTGACAAAATCAGTGAACTGCTATTCTCTTCTGAAATACAATCAGGACAACCTAAAGGTATAGGACTCTCCATGTGGCGTGTGAATCTAGGTGGTGGCAGTGCAGAACAAGGTGAAGCAAGTGGAATAGAAGACAAATCACGCAGAGCAGAATCTTATCTGACTGATGACTTAACATTAGACTGGACACGCTGTAAAGGGCAGCGCTACTTCTTGCAGCGCGCCAAAGAGTTTGGTTGTCAGAGTATAGTACTTTTCAGCAATACCCCTCCTGTACAATATACCTCCAACGGAAAAGGATTCTCCAATAGCGGAGGAGTTTCTAATTTGAAGGATGAATGTTATACGGACTTTGCCAGATACATGTCAGATGTAGCAAAATACTATGTAAACGAAGGATATCCAGTGACACATATCTCACCAGTTAACGAACCCCAATATAATTGGGACAGCGGCCAGGAAGGCAGCGGATGGACTAATGATGAAGTAGCCAGACTTATACGTGAATTGGATACCGCCATCACTTCTGCCGGTCTTTCTATTGATATTCTTCCAGGGGAATCTGGAGATTATGAATATCTCTACAAATTTAAGAATGATGCCGCCCATAGTAACGTACTTTCAGCATTTTTCACACCTGGAACTTCCACCTATATAGGCAACCTGACTCATGTAAAGAAACTTATCTGCGGCCACAGCTACTGGACAGATGGCACATGGGATGGTATGCGTAATGTCCGGAAACAACTGGCCCAAGCAGCCCAACAATATGATGTAGAAATATGGCAAAGTGAGTGGAGTATGTTAGGCGACGGATACAGCTCTTCCGAGTTTATAGGCTATGACCAAGCAACCGAAATGGACATTGCACTTTATATGTCAAAAGTAATACACAATGACCTAACTATAGCAGGAGTTTCCTCCTGGAGTTACTGGACCTCAATGGATATCCCCCGCTGGGGACACAAAAACCGCTTCTTACTGATTTCACTGGAACCCTCCGATGGAGTTTATGGGGATATAGAGAAAGAAGGCACTTATAAAGCTACTCCCACACTTTGGGTATTAGGTAACTACAGCCTATTCATCCGACCGGGTTATCGCCGTATCATGCTTAACATGAATGAATCATCCAGTTTCTTCGGGTCAGCATGGATTTCACCGAAAAAAGATAAAATTGTTGCTGTTTATACCAATCTATCAGAAAAAGGAGTCCGGCTAAACGAAATTCATAAAGAATGGGTAAGTGAAATAAGCTCCATCACTACTTATACAACAACAAATAACAAAAATTTGCAAGAGGTACACGTCACGGCAGACCAACAAGTAATTGTGCCTTCGGAAAGTGTTACAACTGTCATTTATAATCTGAAATAATCCCTCAACTTTATGAAATACAAAGCATTATTATTCTCTTTATTTGCAACAGCAAACCTGTTTGCTCAACATCCTGCCATTCACTTTGAAATAGAAACAGACCAACCCTGTCAAACCATGGACTATTTCGGAGCATCAGACTGTTGGAGCATGCAATTTATCGGCTTATGGCCGCAAGAAAAACAAAACCAAGTAGCCGACTGGCTGTTCAGTACGGAAAACCATGAAAACGGACAACCTAAAGGAATCGGCTTGTCTTTATGGCGTTTCAATGTAGGAGCCGGAAGTGCGGAACAAGGAGAAGCCAGCCAGATAGCCTCTCCCTGGATGCGCGCCGAATGTTTCCTTCAGGCAGATGGTAACTATAATTGGAATAAACAACAAGGGCAGCGCAACTTCCTGCGTCTGGCAAAAGAACGGGGTGTAAACAAATTTTTGGCATTTCTTAATTCACCTCCCGTATATTTCACACAAAACGGTCTTGCCACCAACACAGGCCGTGGAGGAACCTTAAACTTAAAGGAAGAGCATTATAAGAATTTTGCCCGTTTTCTTGCCAATGTCATAAAAGGGGTGGAGAAACACGATGGAATCAAGTTCAATTACCTCTGTCCATTCAATGAACCCGATGGGCATTGGAACTGGATTGGCCCCAAACAAGAAGGTACACCGGCTACCAACCGCGAAATAGCCCGTGCCATACGCCTCATCAGTAAAGAGTTCGTAAATAACCAAATTGACACACAGATTCTAGTCAATGAGTCCTCTGACTATCGTTGTATGTTCGATACTCACATGACTAATTGGGAACGGGGGTATCAAATCCAGTCTTTCTTTAATCCGGACAGTACAGCCACCTATCTGGGTGATACTCCCAATGTTCCCCGGCTGATGGTAGGGCATAGTTATTGGACTAATACTCCTCTGAATAATTTACACGATATCCGTTGTCAATTAAAAGATACTTTAGACAAGTATAAGGTGGATTTCTGGCAGACAGAAACCTGTATCATGGGCAATGACGAAGAAATCGGCGGAGGCGGAGGATATGACTTCACCATGAAGACAGCATTATATGTAGCACGGATCATTCATCATGACATTATATATGCAGGTGCTCGCAGTTGGCAATGGTGGCGATCTATCGGTGGAGATTATAAAGACGGATTAATCCGTGAGTATAGTGATCCGACTTTTCTGAATGGTGAGGTGAAAGACTCCAAATTAATGTGGGCTTTGGGAAACTACAGTAGATTTATACGCCCGGGAGCTGTTCGGAAAGCAATTATAGCCAAAGACAACCAAGGGAAAATCATTCCTGAAGGCGATACGGATGTAACCGGACTAATGTGTTCAGCATACCAAAATACAGACGGAAAGGAGGTTTTCGTTATGATTAATTATGCAGCGGAAGATAAAGAGTTTACTTTCTATCAGCGTAACGGAATTATAAAAAACTGGACAATCTATCGTACTTCGGATAAAGATGGAGAGAATCTTCTACCGGTAGGAAGCATCAAAAACCATGAAAAAGTTGTGATCCCGGCACGTTCCATTATTACGTTGGTCACTCAATAATACTCCAATATATAAAGAAATAAGGTTGGCTCTTTGTGAAGAGTTCAGCCTTATTCTCTTCTTAAAATACATTTCGGTTCTCAATCCTTCCTTTTTATACTGCTTTCCCTCACCTGCAAACAAGTAGGAATAATGATTTGCCTGATTTTTTTATCTCCCTTAATCTTATCAATCAACATCTGACATGCGGCTTCCCCCATCTTATAAGTCTGATGCGAGACGGCCGAAAGGCGAGGCACTACATAATTGGCATGTTGCTCATCTGTATACCCAATAAGCGCTATATCCTGAGGAATACGAAGATTATGATTTCTAATCACTTCCATAGCGGCAAATGCCAATGTATCATTCATGGCAAGAATTGCATCGGGAGGCTCCGGAAGCGATAATAAAATTTCTGTAGCTATTTTCCCTTCTTCAAAATCAATTTTCCGACACACAACCAAATCTTTCTCAATAGGTATCTTATTTTCCCTTAACGCTTCAAGGTAACCATGTTTTCTCTTTCTTACTATATCCAGATGGTTTGCACCACCGATAAAAGCAATCCGTTTGCTTCCATGATCCAACAAGTGCTGTGTCGCCATCTGAGCAGAATATACTCCATCAGCCACTACCGTAGAAAAACGGTCAGGCATGCAAACACGATCAAATAGAACAAGCGGCATATTCATATCATCCAAACTCAACCAATGGGCATAATCTGTTGTTTCTTGAGATAAACAACCTATAATACCTTCCACATGCATATTGACCAAATTCTCAATATTTCTTTTCTCATGGTCGTATGACTCATGGGAAGTCGTGATGATAACAAAATAGCCGTTTGCTATAGCGGTATCTTCTATACCACTTAAAATAGACGCAAAGAAATGAGTAACAATATCAGGTACAATTACTCCAATGGTACGGGGAGTATTTTTCCGGAGACTCATAGCAAAAGGATTGGGGTGATAATTCATCTCTTTTGCCAATTTTTGAGCTTTAATACAAAGTTCCCGACTGATTTCGGGACTATTTTTCAAGGCACGGGATACTGTAGGTATGGATACACCTAATATCTGTGCCAAATCTTTCAATGAAGTACGTCTCGATTCTGCCATATCAATGCTGTAAACGGTGATTCACCTACAAAGAAAGCATATTCTCACCAATATACATACAAAGAGTGCATTTTTTAGTGATAAGATTAGTGGTAAATACTGCGATATGCACCCACTATTCACCACCAACCACTTATCACTAATAAATCGTTCCGCGCATCCGGTCTTCGAATGCAGCTAAAGCAGCCTTGGCGCCTTCCCCCATTGCTATAACTATCTGTTTATAGGAAACATCCGTTACATCTCCGGCAGCATAGATACCTTTTACAGAGGTCCGGCCATTTTTATCAGTCAGAATTTCACCCATGCGGTTCGTTTCCAGCAATTCTTTAAACAAAGTGCTATTGGCAGTCAAACCTATTTGGACAAAAATACCATCCAAGGCAAAGATCTCTTCTTTTTCGGATGAACGGTCTTTCTTTATAAGCCCCACCACTTTATCACCGTTTCCTAACACCTCTACCGTTTGAGTATTAGTAATAATATCCACATTGGGCAGGCTTTTAGCTTTCTCCTGCAAAACAGTATCCGCTTTCAAAGTATCCATGAATTCGAATACAGTCACTTTGGAACAGACTCCCGCCAAATCAATAGCAGCCTCAACCCCGGAGTTTCCACCACCTATGACTGCTACTTCCTTATCTTTATAAAATGGTCCGTCACAATGAGGACAGAAAGCAACTCCATGACCGATGTATTTTTCTTCACCGGGAACATTCAATTTTCTCCAATTCGCCCCGGTAGCAATGATCAATACGGGAGCCTTATACGTTTCTCCACCTTTCACAGACAACACTTTCATGCCCTCTGCCACTTCCACTTTCTCTATCCGGCGATTTTCTAAAATATCAATATGATATTCCGCCAAATGTTTTTTCAGATCCTGGGCCAACTGTTTACCGGTAGTCTGAGGCACAGATATCAAGTTCTCAATCCCCATCGTTTCATTGACTTGTCCACCAATACGCTCGGCTATTATTGCTACTTTCAACCCTTTACGAGCCGAGTAGATAGCAGCTGTCGCACCGGCAGGACCAGCACCGGCTACCAGTACATCATATTCTTTTGTCTCAACAGCTTCCAATTCCACCGAACCGTAACGGGCTTCCAGCTTCTCCAACAGATCCCCCATACTGCTACGCCCCACATGAATCTGTTCACCATCAGCAAATACAGTAGGAACGGCCTGTACTTTCATCCGTTCTACTTCTTCTTCATTTATAGATCCATCTACTGCCTCATGGCGTATCTGACCATTCAGAAGTACCATCATATTCAAAGCTTGAACCACATCGGGACAATTGGTACAGGTGAGAGACAAATAGGTGGTCAAACTAATCGGCCCCTGTAATGCCTTGATACGTCTGGTAATAAACTCGTCCGGAAAATTCTTTCCTTTGCCGTCAGCATTCAGAACAGCCATCAACAAAGAAGTAAATTCATGACCACCAGGTACGGCACGAAATGTGATTCCCGTATCCTTTCCTTCTTTTAAAAGGATAAACTTCAGCCCTTCACTATCCTGCAACCGACAGGAAAGTTTATCCGAACAGGAAGCCACTTCTTCCAACAAGTCCACCAACTCGGCACGACTTTCGTGCTGAGGGTGGACAAAGATGTCAAAAGTATAGTGCGCTTCCAATTGGGCAAAAAGACCTTTTAACTGATCTTTTATCGCACTATCTAACATGAGTTCTATACTTTAAATTTTACCTACCAAATCAATACTCGGTTTCAAGGTCTCAGCACCTTTCTTCCATTTAGCAGGACAAACCTCACCATCATGAGTGGCTACAAACTGGGCAGCTTCTACCTTACGAAGAAGTTCATCAGCATTACGCCCGATGCTGTTGTCCTGAATTTCAGCTAATTTGATCTTGCCTTCGGGATTCACTACAAAAGTACCACGATAAGCCATACCGTCTTCTTCAATCATCACACCAAATGCACGCGACAAAGCACCTGTAGGATCTGCCAACATCGGATAAGTGATTTTGCGGATACTTTCAGACGCATCATGCCATGCTTTATGAACGAAATGTGAATCGGTGCTTACAGAATATACTTCCACTCCCATTTCTTTGAACTGATTATACTTTTCAGCAATATCTACAAGTTCGGTAGGGCATACAAACGTAAAGTCAGCAGGATAGAAGAAGAAAATAGCCCATTTACCTTCAATATCTTTATTAGTTACGGTTTTAAACTCTCCATTATGGAATGCCTGAACTTTAAATTCAGGAACTTGTGAATTAATAATTGGTTCCATACTCTTTTTATTTTTAAATTAAAACTGATTTTTAAATTGTAATTATTACATTTGCAAAGGTAACCGACTTCAGCACCTTCCACAATACCTAATTATTAGGATTATATAGAACAAGATTCATCATAAATAGGTATTGGACAAACGATTTTTTAAGTGAATTTTGCATGTAATTAAAAGGATGCTAAATGTTTTAACAACAATAGTTTCCGCCAGGGAACTTAATCGGTAAACACAGTACTTTAACGTGAGTTCGAAATAAAATCAAAAAATAGCAAGTTGTCCGTCATTGACAA
>ENA-OOWH01001092-OOWH01001092.1-human-gut-metagenome-genome-assembly--contig:-NODE-1092-length-18031-cov-3.842568_pt1 | contig 18031 bp, 16 predicted proteins | sample MGYA00241576_ERZ501321 | MGnify/ENA primary metagenome ERZ501321 (study PRJEB25962, sample SAMEA2042733) | human gut metagenome | biome: human gut; feature: human-associated habitat; material: faeces... | reverse complement strand
ATTATATCAAAGCTCTTGGCAGAGATGGCGGTGTATACGTCCGTGTTGCCGGAACTACCCGACTTGCTGATGACTATATGGTAAAGCCAGTTAATGTAAATGAGATGGTTTTACGAGTTGGGGCATTGCTGAGGCGTGCGCAGATCCTTAGTGAACATAAAATCGTAATTGGCTCTACAGAATTTGATTATGATCAAATGACTGTTAAAATAGGTTCAGAAATTCAGGTGCTTCCCAAAAAGGAATTTCTGCTTTTGTACAAATTGGCAGCATCGCCAGGACGTACATTTACAAAACAGCAGCTGATGGACGATGTCTGGGGAGTGGAAACAGAGGCTGATCCACATACGATTGAAGTTCATATTGGAAGAATTAGAGAGCGATTTAAGGAAAACTCTGATTTTGAAATTGTCACTATGCGAGGGATTGGATATAAGGTGGTAAAGAAATCATGAAAAAAAGAAAAGAGAAGGAATTTAAAATTCGCACATATCTGACAGGCATTATTTGGCTGGCATTGGCCTGTTCGATGATAATTTCAGCATTACTTTTTGCGTTTTTAAAGCATTTTCTGGAAATGCCGGAAAATATTCCTGCGATTGTCTGGTTGTTGATTTTTAATACAATGATTGCAGGATTAATTACAGTGCTTTTAAATGGAAAGGTTTTGGAGCCGATCACAAAGCTTAGCGAGGCAATGAAGGATGTTTCGCAGGGAGATTTTGATAAACAGTTAGAAACAAGCAGTCGTATTGCAGAAGTGGCACAATCATATAATAGCTTTAATGTGATGACAAAAGAGCTTCGTGCTACACAAATATTGCAGATGGATTTTGTTTCTAATGTTTCACATGAGTTTAAAACACCTATAAATGCAATTGAGGGCTATACGATGCTGCTACAGGGAGAGGAGCTTTCGAATGAACAAAATGAATATGTAGAGAAAATCCTGAAACGCTTTGGAGAATCAAAAGAAATAAACTGGATAGTGACAGGCATTGTCTTACTGGAAGATACAAAAGGAGAATCCCAGTGGAATGGAATCCCTGTCTTTGGAGAGACAGATGATTATCTGGAATATGCCACACAGCATGTAGTGGATGAGGTGTTTATTCAGGTGGATGAGATTCAGAAGCGGGAGAGCTGTCTGAAAAATATAATTCTGGAATTTGAAAAAATGGGCGTGGTTGTAAACCTGAATCTGGATCTGTTTGATCTGGGCATCAATGGAGTGAAACAGGTGTATAGTCTGGAACGATACAATGTGCTGGCATTTTCCAGCAGACTTTTTGATTACCGGATGGTATGCATTAAGCGAATGATTGATATTACAGGAGCCTTGGTAGGTCTCTTGTTCACAGGAATTATCGGAATCGTGCTGGCACCATTCTTGTTGATTGAATCTCCGGGTCCATTGATCTTCTGCCAGAATCGTGTAGGTGTGAACGGAAGAATCTTCAAGTTCTATAAGTTCCGCTCTATGTGCCCCAATGCAGAGGCAAAACTGGACGACCTGCTAGACCAGAACGAAATGGATGGTCCCGTGTTCAAGATCAAGGACGACCCCCGCATTACCCGTGTGGGCAAGTTTATCCGCAAGACCAGCCTCGATGAGCTGCCCCAGCTGTGGAATATCCTGAAGGGTGATATGAGCATCGTTGGCCCCCGCCCGGCGCTTCCCCGCGAGGTGGAGCAGTACGGCGACTACGAAAAGCAGCGCCTGTATGTGACCCCCGGCCTGAGCTGCTATTGGCAGATCGCTCCGCACCGGAATGACCTCTCCTTTGAGGAGTGGATGGATCTGGACGTGAAATACGTCAAAGAGCGCAGCTTCTGGGTGGATTGGAAGATTATTTTTAAGACCTTCAAGGTGTGCTTGCTGGGGCGTGGGGAGTAAAAAATAGTACATGGAAGGAAAACGGTTGGAGAGACGAGATGGAGAGAGACCTTAGAATTGCGGTATTTGGACAGAAGCGATTGTCGAGAGAGGGCGGCGTAGAAATCGTTGTAAAGGAGCTGTGCACGCGGATGGCACAGCAAGGCTGTCAGGTGACCTGTTATAACCGGTCGGGACATCATGTAAGCGGCGCAGAGTATGACGATATTGATAACACGAACTACGAGGGAATCCGGCAGAAGTCCGTTCCAACGATAGAGAAAAAAGGGGCTAGAGATATAATACGACGCTGTCATAATAGGGACAAGGGTACGGCAGAGAACGAAAGGCTCCGCAACCCGAAGTTCATATTTTCTTACCCGAAGAATGAACGACTGATCTTTTTGGGTGGCAGCAATGTCATCCAGAAAGAAATCTCGACCATGAGGGTGGGGTGACAGCCAGCGGACAGGTGTACGAGCCTATCCGCTCTTTGTGTTGGATGGAATGACCCAAAAATCGAATGTATGAGAAGTGGATGTTGTTACGAGTAAAGGAAAGGACTGTTTTCCGAAATATACGAAGCAGTTTCCAAACCATTATTACGGTATGAATGAATTTTTTAGAGGAGAGAGTCAGATGAAGAAAAAAGATGAAATAAAAGTGTGCTTGGTGGGTTCATCTGGCGGTCATTTGACCCACCTTTATATGTTAAAGCCTTTTTGGAAGGACAAAAATCGTTTTTGGGTGACCTTTGACAAAGAAGATGCGAGAAGTCTTTTGGAGGGAGAAAAAGTCTACCCGTGCTACTTTCCGACAAACCGTAGCATCAAGGCGCTCATTAAGAATACTAAAATCGCGTGGGACGTGCTGCATAAGGAAAAGCCGGATTTAATCATTTCCTGCGGTGCAGCAGTTGCGGTTCCGTTCTTTTACATTGGAAAGATGATGGGCGCAAAGCTGGTTTATATTGAGGTCTTTGATCGGATTGATAAGCCGACAATGACGGGAAAGATGGTTTATCCCATTGTAGACAAGTTTGTTGTGCAGTGGGAAGAGCAGAAAAAGGTCTATCCGAAAGCGGTCAATCTCGGCAGCATTTTCTAAGTAGGAGTAAGAGTAGGGGTACGAAGTGATGATTTTTGTGACGGTAGGAACACATGAACAGCCATTTAATCGACTGATTCAAAAAGTAGATGAACTGAAACGCGATGGCGTTATCAAAGATGATGTGATTATCCAGACTGGATTTAGTACATATAAGCCGAAATACTGCCAGTGGAGCAAACTGATTTCATATCAGCAGATGGTTAAAAATGTGGCTGATGCCCGAATTGTGATTACCCACGGTGGACCTGCAAGTTTTATCATGCCGCTGCAGATTGGAAAAACGCCCATTGTTGTGCCTCGTCAGCATCAGTACAACGAGCATGTAAATGACCATCAAGTTGAGTTTGCAAGAAATGTGGCGCAGAGGATGGGAACTATCATTCCAGTGGAGGACATCAACACGCTGGGAGATATTATCACGAACTATGACCAGATTGTCGCTGGCATGGGACATGGTATGAGCAGCAATAATGCTAAGTTCAATGAAGAACTGGAGAATCTGGTAAACGAATTGTATTGCGGGGAAAATCGATGAAAGAATTATTAATAATGGCCAAGTCGCTGGGCGGCGGCGGATCTGAAGTGGCTTTGATAGAGTTAATTAATGCGCTTCCCGAAGAAGTTTACAATATAACACTTGTATTGCTTGATTCGGACAATGAATATGCTTATCGTCTAAAAAAGAAGGTTAATATTGTTCAACTGACTTTTAATAGTTCTTTTGCAAAATCACTGGTTTCAATGTATGCTTTCCCGGCAAAGGTATTGAAAAAATTATCGGTTAATTCATTTATTCCATACTACGATTTTATTTCGAATTGTGTGACAAATGTCTTTGAAAAGACCTATGATGTTGCCATTGACTTCTATGGATATGGTTCATTTGTGACTGCGTTCTTAGCGACAAAAATACAAGCCAAGAAAAAGGCAACATGGCTCCATGATGAAAAACTCTATTGGCTGAAAAGTGTTCAGAAATACTTGTGTAAATATGACAAGGTTTATGGTGTGTCACAGGCAGTTGTTGATGTGTTTTGTGAAGAGTATCCGCAGTATGGGAACAAGGCTGATGTGTTTTATAATGTTATAGATATTGAAGAAATTAAACGAAAGGCCGAACAAGATGAGGCTGTACCATTTAGGGATGTTTTCAATATCGTAACCGTTGGTCGGCTGACGGAGCAAAAAGGTTATGACATTGCTGTAAAAGCAGCAAATATTTTGAAGAAAAAGAAAATTGATTTTGCATGGTATGCTATTGGTAGCGGTAGAGACGAAGAAACACTTAAGAAATTAGTGGCAACGTACAATCTGGAAGAACAATTTGTATTTCTTGGCCGTAAAGATAATCCATACCCGTATATGAAAAATTGCGATTTATACGTCCAACCATCTCGGCATGAAGGATACGGACTCACTATTGTTGAAGCACGAGTTTTAGGCTTGCCGATTGTGGTTTCAAATATTCGACCTCTGGCTGAACAGATACAAGATGGTGTCAATGGATATGTTGTCGAACTAAGTGCAGAAGCCATGGCAGATAAAATTGAGTACTTGTATAGCAATCCTTCTCAAATGGAAAAAACTGTTGAGTATTTGAAAGAACATCCGATTGATTTCTCTGCCGAGCTGCAAAAACTGGAAACTATCTGAAATGGGATTATTTATGAGAAAAATTAAAGTAGTAATGATAACATCATATTTTGATAGAAATGGTGTGACATCCCAAGTCATGAATTATGCTACGAATCTGGATAAGGATAGATTTCAAGTGTTTATTGCTGCCGGAGAACCTTATGATATCGGCTATGAAAAAATGTGCCAAGAAAACAATATAGAACTATGTAAGTTGCCACAGAAGCAGAAGAACGCTTATGCATATTATAGGACAATCTATTCTTATCTGAAGAAAGTAAAAGCAGATATTGTTCATGTACATGGCAGCAGTGCATTGATTGCCGTTGAACTTCTAATCGCTATGTTGGCAGGAGTGCCGGTTCGTGTTTCTCATAGTCATAATACAATTTGTTCTCATCCGCTGTTACATCAGGTGCTAAAACCGATTTTAAAAGTGGTGTCAAATTATCATTTGGCATGTGGAGAACTTGCAGGAAAGTGGATGTATGGCGATAGAGCATTTCAAGTTATTCCAAACGCTTTTGATACGAAAACGTTTGTTTTGAATTCAGATAAACGGTTTTCAATTAGGAAAAAGCTGGGGGTAGATGATAATTTAGTAATAGGACATATTGGCAAATTTAACAGTCAGAAAAATCAAGAATATCTAATTCGTGCCTTTGAAAAGCTGTCGTATATAGATGATAAAGCAATGCTGCTTTTGGCGGGAAATGGGCCGGATTTGGAGAATATAAGGGGCCAAGCACAGCGTACGGTCTGTGCAGATCGAATTATCTTTTGGGGAGAAACTACGAATCCTGAAAGTTTATATTCTGCTATGGATATCTTTGCTTTGCCCTCCAGGTTTGAGGGATTACCTGTTGTACTCCTCGAAGCGCAGATTTCAGGATTGCCTTGCATTGTGTCGGACAAAGTAACACGAGAGGTTGATTTTGGAGATATCGTCTGGAAATCAATAGAGGATGACCCACAGACATGGGCGGATACAATGATCTCAATGCAGCGAAGGACGGAAGAACAGAGGAAGCAATACCGATTACAACACGAGAAACAAATTGCACATTTTGATATTCGAGAATCTGTAAAATTGGTTGAAAATATTTATGATCGCGAATTGCTAAAGAAGAAAAAATGAAAACGAAAGATCAACGATTAAGTCTAAACACTTATAGATAGGAAAGAAGGATTATTGTGCCTACATACGAAGGATTGAGGCTAAAAGTATTAAAGTATTGGCGACTTGGTTTAGCTAATTATAGAAAAAAGCAGCTGAAGTATACAGATTTCACGATTATCTCTAATAATTGTTGGGGTGGCATGATTTATGAAAGTTATAACTTGCCAAAAGAATCTCCGACAGTTGGGATGTTCTTTATGGCAAAAGATTATATTGAGTTCTTGTCCGATCTGAGGGGTTATATCAATGGAAAATTGACCTTTATCAAGCCGGAGGAATCTCGTTGGAAAGATATGCCGCAGATTTCAGGAGATAAGAGATTTGGTTCGTATCCTGTGGGCGTTTTGTCTAATGGGAAAAATTCAATTGAAATCTTCTTCTTACATTACCATAGTGAGCAGGAAGCAAGAGAAAAGTGGGAACGTCGAGTGCAGAGAATTAACTGGAATAGGTTGTTGATTAAGTTCAATGATCAAAATGGATGTACGGAAACGGAGGTGAATAAGTTTATGAAACTGCCCTATAAGAATAAATTGTTCTTTACTTGTAAACAATGGAAAAATATTCAGGGGGGGGGTACACGTTTATTCACCAGTTCCCCAAGCATGAGTTTATAATGGCCTCTTATGAGCCATTTGGAAAAAGTAAATATATAGATATTACATCTGTCATAAACCAATTGTAAAAATGGCTTTTGCATCTGTACAAATTTGTTTATGATGGATTTGTACGGAGTTTTATGAAAATACTTCACAAGTTTTACATTGGTTTAGTGAGTGCATGGAAGATGTCCTGTGCCAAAGTTTGTGCTCATGGGAAGCTTCAAGTAAAATGGGTCAATTCGATTAGAGGAGCTTTCAAGACTGAAGTTATAGGTAACGGATCTATTACAATTGGACGGTTTTTAATGTCAAGAGGCCCATTGTATCTAAAGTCTGTAAATGATGGAAAACTGACGATTGGCGACGATGTGTTTTTTAATCATAATTGCTCTATAACCTGTGCAGAGAAGGTAACGATTGGAAATCATTGTATGTTCGCCAATAATATTGTTATCATCGACCATGACCATGTGATAGGTGGTAATGGCGTGACAGGTGAACTTACTGCAAGGCCGGTAATTATTGAAGATCACGTTTGGTGTGGAGCCAATGTAACGATAACAAAAGGTGTTCATATTGGATCTGGTGCTGTTATTGGTGCGAATGCTGTAGTAGTAAATGACATTGAAGCCCATGCAATTGTTGCAGGTGTCCCAGCTAAAAGAATTAAATAACATAAAATAGTAGAGGAAATAAAATGATACCCAAAATGATTCATTATTGCTGGTTTGGCGGAAAACCGCTACCGAAAGATGTTTTAGATTGTATTAAAACATGGGAAAAATATTGCCCGGATTACGAAATCAAACGATGGGATGAGTCAAATTTTGATGTGAATAGACATCCGTTTATGAAAGCAGCGTATGAAGCAAAAGCATGGGCGTTTGTTTCGGATTATGCAAGATTGAAAGTGGTATATGATAACGGCGGAATCTATTTAGATACTGATGTTGAACTTCTGAAAAAACCTGATTTTCTGTTAGAAAATCAGTGTTACATAGGGATTCAGCAACCTGAATCCCTATGTACCACTGGACTTGGTTTTGGTGCCCAAAAATCAAGTCCAGTGGTACAAAAGATGATGGAATGCTATGATTCGATTTCTTTTACAGATCAGAAAAAAAGCACATTTGCGTGTCCGTGGCTTAATGATAAGGTGATTCGTTCATTTGGTAAGGTTAGCAATGAAGATATTACCTACCTAAAAGAAGTAACGGTATATCCGCCACGTTTTTTTGATCCGCTTTCGACGGGTAATACAAAGAATTTACTTTGTGATGAAACAGTGTCGATTCATCATTATGCAGCAACATGGGCGGGTAACAAGCAGAGATGGAAGAGAAAGCTGATTCGTTTTTTTGGGGAAGATAGATATTTTAAGTTAAAGAAGTTGTTTCGACGAGTACAGTAGCATTTGGGGAAAACAAGCAAAGGAAACGATGAAATGGAATGGTTGACACTATTTATATATATATTGATTATTTTTTTTAATAATTTTTTTGACAAATTTATTCCATATGCTAGCTATACAGATGAGTTGATATGCTTGCTTTTTATGGCTATAGCTATCGTATATATTTGTAAAGATAAAGGGAAAGTGGCTGTTAATAAGGAACAAAAAAATAGCATATTATGCATTCTGTTAGTGCTTTTTATTGGAATTGTGGGAAATGTTATGTATGGATATATGCCATCAGTTTCCGTAATTGGGAGAGATATAATAGGAACGTTTAAGTTCTTTATTATATATTTGGTCGGAAGAAGAATTATTGTAAAAAATAATATTCGATTGAACTCGAAAAAAATAATAAGTACAGCAAAAATTATAATAACTGTTATTTTTGTTTTTGGAATAGTTAATTTGCTTGTAAATACTGGAATAGCAGATGAAGTAAGATATGGCCTTAGAAGTTATAAGTTTATTTATTCTCATTATACGTACCTTGTTTATAATGAAGTGCTCTTATACAGTATTCTAGCAACAGAGGATAAAAGAAATGCAGTGTTTAAGATAATGTCGCTGCTTTCAATTGCGGCAACTTTACGAACAAAGGGATTTATTACGATTGCATTTATCTTAGCGTATTACCTCTTGAATTTTGCTAAAAAGAAAAGAATATCATTTAAAGATATTTTCAAACCGGTTTATATTGCTCCAATCGGAATTGTAGGTTTTTTTATTTCAAAAAGCAAAATTCAGCAATATTTATCATGGGGAGCGAGTCAAAGCATAAGAGTTGGTGTACATAGCGTTGGATTAAAAATCGCAAATGATCATTTCCCTTTTGGAACAGGTTTTGGGACATTTGGAACGAATATCTCTTATAAAAATCAGTCACAACTATATAATATTTATAATTCGTTGAATTATTCTCATCTAATGAATTATGGATATGCTACAATGTCGGACGTGTACTGGCCATCAATTTATGTCCAATTTGGTTATATTGGAATGATTGTTTATGTGATACTGATTATACAAATTTGCAAAGATTTGTTGAATAACGCAATGCTGAATAACAGGTGTAAATTTTCAATATTATTGATTCTATTTTATATGGTTTCTGCAAGCTTGAGTGAAGCTACATTTAGCAATGAATCTGGAGCGTTTTCGGCTGTGGTTATATTAATAATAGTTGCAATATCAAGAAGAAATGCGCTTATAAAGTGTGATTGCAAGGATAACGAGGGGATAAATTGTGGATGATTTAATAAGCGTTATTGTTCCAGTATATAATGTGGAAGATTATTTGGAAAAAAGTTTGTCTTCATTGTTAATTCAAACATACAGAAAGCTTCAAGTTATTATAATTGATGATGGCTCAACAGACAACAGTGGGGAAATATGTGATTATTATGGAGCAAACGATGGGCGGATTGAGGTTTACCATATACAAAATGCAGGGGTTTCCAATGCGCGTAATCAGGGGCTGAACTACGCAAAGGGAAAATACATTTATTTTTTTGATCCGGATGATTCCCTTGAGCCGGATGCGCTTTGGACGCTCTATAAACAAATAAAAAATGGAGCGGATTTAGTAGAGTGTTCATATTTTAAGGACTTCACAAATGTAAAGGAGGAAGTAATTCATCCGGAGAAAAAAATTTCCAGTCAAGAGGCTATCAGAAGTTTATTACTGTGGGATGGATATCTAACATCATTTTGCTGGGACAAACTGTATAATAAAGAAAAAATTGGAGATATAAGGTTTGACTCAAAATTAAAGATTGGCGAAGATAATCTTTTTGTGTTTGAGTATTTGCTCAAGTGCGAAAGTGTTATAGTGCTAGACTGCCCACTGTATAACTATCTGATAAGAGAAAATTCTGCTATTGGAAATGTGTACACAGAAAAAAAGAAAGATTCAGTTCGTGCAGCAGGAACAATATATGAAATATGTAGTAAGCGAAGTATGATGCACTATGAAGCTAAAATTCATGTTGGGTTGGCATCTTTTTTTTCATATGCGAATTTATTGAATACGGTTCCTTATGAGAAAATAAAAGAATTTAAAAGTGATTGCAAATTTTACATTGATTCTATGAAAGTATGTTCTTGTGGGCTTCTTTGGAAATTGGTTGGAATAAAAATGACTATTCTTTATAAAACGGCGCAGTACATTCCGTTTCTGTATAAGGCATCGGGCTTCATACGAAGGAAAAGCCGTTAATAAATCATTGTAAAAATATATGAAATTAGATTATAAAAGAAAAGGAAATCAATTGATTGTATGAAAAAAATCGGGATTTTGACGTTTCACAAATCAATCAATTACGGATCTGTTTTGCAGGCGTGGGCCTTATATAATGTATTGAGAGATTATGATATTTCCGTTATAGATTATGAGCCAGATGTATATAGGGATAAGTATTGTCTGTTTTCGTCAGCGAAAAGATGGAAACACAATATCAACAGACTTCTCAACTGTATTGCAATTAAGCGGCAAATACAAGGTTTCGCAGAGTTTAGAAGTGAATATCTACCGTTGATGCAAAAATGTACATCGTCTGATATCTCTGAAAATACTTTCGCAAAATATGATGCGATTATCACGGGTAGTGATCAAATATGGAATGTTCGTGCAGAAGATGCAGATGATGCCTTTTTTTTGCCGTATAGTATCAGTGCAAAAAAAATCGCTTATGCGTGTAGTATCAACAACACAGATTTCACAGAGAAAAGGTGTGATGAAAAATTAAAAAAATGGATTTCCGACTATGACTTTATTTCTATAAGGGAAAAAAGTGGAGCCAATAAAGTTTCAACCTTTTTAAATGATGAAAAGACCATATACACAGTGCTGGACCCAACATTATTAAATACAAAAGATGCTTTTGATGCAATTACGAATAATCGCATTATAAAGAGTCCATATATATTTCTCTATAATGTATGGTCTGGAATGGAAGCAGTTAAAGCAGCAAAAGAAATATCTGAAATAACAGGGCTTCCGGTATACACGGCAATGATGGATTCCCGAATCAAACAAATACTTTGCGCGGAAAAACAGGGGATAAGAGTTGAAACCAGACATACCTCTCCGCAAGATTTCCTGTCACTTATAAAGTATTCAGACTTGGTCGTAACGGATTCTTTTCATGGCACAGCATTCTCTCTTATTTTTGAAAAGAAGTTTGTCTGTATAAATCCAAAGGATGAATTTGGCCACCTAAAGAATGACGAAAGGATTGTAAACATACTAGATATAACAAACCTGAAAGAACGCTATATCAGTATGGATGATATTGATGACTTTGATTTCCATAAAGACATTGATTATACAGTCGTGACGCAAAAAAGAATGAAAGAAGCAGAGCACTGTAAGGAATTATTGATTGGAGCCATCGAGGGAAAGATCAAATCATGAAATAAGGAAATATAATGCAAGAACAAAAACGTTTAATAAAGAACACTGGAATTATTGCAATCGGAAACATAAGTACAAAGTTGGTATCATTCTTTTTGTTGCCGCTTTACACGTCACTTCTTTCAACTTCTGAATATGGAACGATTGACTACATTTTCAGTATAGCAGCATTTTGTATACCATTTGTGTCACTGTTAATGGATGAATCAATTTTTCGTTTTTTGATTGATACCAAAACAAGTGATGAAAAAACAAGTGTTATTTCAACGGCGAGTATGCTTGTGCTTGCCGGAATTGTAGTATTTTCGATTGCAGGCATCCCTGTGATGAATGTGCTCCGCTATTCTTATACATATTATGCAATTTCTTATGTTATCCTAAATGTTATTGCTGGAATGTTGGGAGCATTGTTGCGCGGGATTGGAAGAACAGATCAATATGCGCTGTTCAACTTTCTGTTAGGTGCGTTGCAGGTTATTTTAAATGTTATCTTTATTGCTGTGGCAAGAATGGGAATCAGCGGAATGTTGATTGCTTCTATCCTCGCCCAATTTATTGTGTCTATTACTTTTATTATCAAGGAAAAAATCTGGGCTTATATTAAAGTCAATGCATTCAATCGTAAGTTGGCAAAAGAAATGATTGTCTACTCGTTACCATTGATTCCGAATAAGGTGTCATGGACTATTATCAACCTGTCAGATCGTATTGTTTTGATGAATGTCCTTGGAAGTGCTGCAACGGGTTTATATGCGGTTTCGTATAAATTTCCGAATTTAATGGACACAGTTTATGGTTTCTTCTATCAAGCGTGGAAAGAAAGTTCGGCCCGAATACTGGAAAATGGACAAGAAGCAGAGAGAAATTTTTATAACACTATTTACTCCTATCTAAAAAACTTTATGTATGCAATTGTTTTGGGAATGATTGCGTTTATGCCATTGGTTTTTCATTTGCTAATTAATGAAAACTATTATAATGCGATTTTTTATGTTCCGGTGTTGTTGCTCGGAACATACTTCTCGAATATCTCTGGATTCTATGGTGGTATTTTTACGGCATACAAGGATACCAGAATTATGGGAACCACGACCGTTATTGCTGCCATCATTAACCTTACGGTCAATCTGGCTTTGATTCATTGGATTGGAATTTATGCTGCCGCAGGTTCTACGCTGATAGCCAATGTTGTAGTCTATCTTTATCGAAAATGGAAAGTTAAAAAATATGTTGCGTTACAAGAATATCCCTTGAAAACGGCGGCTTCCCTTGTGGCTACAGGAATTATTCTTGCGCTCTTTTATAGTGAAAACTTTATTTGCATCCTGTGTTCCTGTATCATAGCAATCGCGTATGCGTTGCTTACAAATAAAAATATGCTTTTAATTGTTCTGAAATACATAAAGGGCTACGGTAAAAAAGTATGATTACCTTATACAACGACAAAACAGAATGCTGTGGGTGCGGTGCTTGTTCCAGCATATGCCCGAAAAATGCAATTACGATGCAAGAAGATGAATATGGCTTTATATACCCGGAGATTGACAGTAAAAAGTGCGTAGAATGCGGATTGTGTATAAGTTCGTGTCACTATAAAAGTGCAGATGATTTACATACGCCGATAAAAAGTTTGGCAGCGGTCAATAGAGATGATACACTGCTTGAAAACTCTGCATCCGGGGGTATATTCTCTGCAATAGCAGAAGCTTTTTTGAATGAGGGTGGATGTGTATGTGGGGCGGCAATGGATTTTAGAGACAATGTCGCAGATGTTCGCCATATTATGATTCACTCTACAAGCGAATTGTTTCGGCTTCAAAAATCAAAGTATGTGCAAAGCAGTACGGACAAGGCTTACAAAGAGTTGCAGACTCTTTTGAAAAACGGAGAGGAAGTTCTGTTTTCGGGCACACCCTGTCAGGTTGAAGCGGCAAAAAGCATTGCAAAGAGAACAGGGGGAAGACTCTATACAATTGACATTATTTGCCACGGAGTACCCTCTCGACAACTCTTTAATGACTTTATCGCTTGTGAAGCGGAAAAGCGAAAAATGAAAATTAATTCGTTTGATTTCCGTGACAAAAAACATGGGTGGGGTGAAAAAGGGAGTATTGTAGGTGCCAATATTAAGGGGGATGTTATTGAAAGCCCAATTGCCCCAGATACAACATCATACTACTATTATTTCTTTAATGGCGAAATTTCAAGAGAATGCTGCTATCATTGCCCTTATGCACAAAGGCAACGTGTGGGTGATGTAACAGTTGGTGACTATTGGGGAATTGAACAATATAATCCTGAGCTCTTGGTAGAACATGGCGGCACAATCAATAGTCGGAAAGGCGTTTCATGTTTACTAATAAACACAGCACAGGGACAACAACTCATTGAAAAGTATGGCTCAAAGATTGAAAGTTATCCGGTTGAATTTTCCAATATTGCTCAAGTGAATACGCAGTTGAACCAGCCAGCAAAACATACAGATTTGCGAAACAAAATCTTTGAAAAATACAAATCGAATGGATATGCTAGAGTGGAATCCATGTTTGAGAGCTATCAGCAAAAACAGAAAGTGAAACAATCTATAAAAAATTGTATGCGCAGAGTTTTGCCCAAAAGTACGATAAGGCTGCTGAAAAATTTAAAAAATCATTTGTAAAGAGGAAGATTAGTAATGGGAAAATACTTTGGAACAGATGGTTTCCGTGGTGAAGCTGGGATTACATTGACAGCGGATCACGCCTACAAGGTTGGCCGTTTCTTAGGATGGTACTATAACGCACTGCGTGAACGCAATGGTGACACCAATCCAGCTCGAATCGTCATCGGCAAGGACACTCGCCGCTCAAGCTATATGTTTGAGTACAGCTTGGTTGCTGGCCTGACCGCCTCCGGCGCAGATGCCTATTTGCTCCATGTTACCACTACCCCGTCTGTAGCTTATATCGCTCGTGTCGATGACTTCGACTGCGGCATTATGATCTCTGCCAGCCACAACCCCTACTATGATAATGGCATCAAGCTGATCGATTGCTACGGCGAGAAGATGCCGGAGGAAACTCTGATGCTAGTAGAAGATTACATCGACGGCAAACTCCATGTCTTTGATAAGGACTGGCCAGAGCTGCCTTTTGCTCATCGTGAGCACATCGGCTGTACCGTGGACTATGTGGCGGGTCGTAACCGTTACATGGGCTACCTGATTTCTCTGGGCATTTACTCTTTCAAAGGTGTCAAGGTTGGTCTGGATTGTGCCAACGGCTCCAGCTGGAACATTGCAAAATCTGTCTTTGATGCACTGGGCGCAGATACTTATGTCATCAACAACCAGCCCAATGGCCTGAATATCAACAACAATGCCGGTTCTACCCACATTGAGGGTTTGCAGAAGTTCGTTGTGGAGAAAGGTCTGGATGTTGGTTTTGCATACGATGGCGATGCCGACCGTTGCCTGTGTGTGGATGAGAAGGGCAATGTCATCACCGGCGACCACATCCTGTATATTTACGGTTGCTACATGAAAGAGCGCGGTAAACTGCTGACCAACACCGTTGTTACAACAGTTATGTCCAACTTTGGTCTGTACAAGGCATTCGATGAGCAGGGCATCGGTTATGCCAAGACCGCGGTTGGTGATAAGTATGTCTACGAGTACATGGCTAAGAACGGCTGCCGCATCGGTGGTGAGCAGAGTGGTCATATTATTTTTAGCAAGTACGCCAGCACGGGTGACGGTATCCTGACGAGCTTGAAGATGATGGAAGTCATGCTGGCCAAGAAGAAGCCGATGAGCGAACTGGCAGCACCGCTGAAAATCTATCCGCAGGTACTGGAGAATGTCCGTGTTACGGATAAGAAGGCAGCACAGAACGACCCGGCTGTGCAGGAAGCGGTAAGTAAAGTTGCTGAAGCACTGGGCGATACTGGTCGCATTCTGGTGCGTGAATCCGGTACCGAGCCGGTGGTCCGTGTCATGGTGGAAGCACCTGACCACGATACCTGCCAGAAGTATGTGGATGAAGTGGTCCGTGTGATTTGCGAAAAGGGCCATAAAGCGTAAACAAGGTTGTGTGGCAAAACGCACGGTATATCCTAAACGGTAAGGTTCATTATAGACCTTGCCGTTTTTCTTTTTATGGAAATGTGAAATTTCTGAAATTCCCTCAAAAGTGTATATTGAAAGCCCACTGTGGATTCCTATTAGTAGAGGAAGCTTCAGAAAATTTGAAGAATTTTCTAAAACACCTTGCGAAATGGGCTTTCTCCGATTCTAGAAGTGAGAGGAATACGCAAAAGTCTCCTGAAATGTAAAATTCACAAAAAATTCAAAAAGCTTTCGATGAAAACTTTTGCGAAACGGCCTCTCTAAAATTCTAAAGGTGAGAAGACAATGTAAACTTCTCAGGTGGACCTTGAAAATCACATGAGCCATCCCAGTAAGATACATCTGGTCTGAATGTGCATTCTGCGCGTCTTACCAGAAAAAACGTCGGAGAGAATCGGGCAGGAACGGGCTGGGACAGAGTGGACGGTAGTTAAGAGCAAGATTCGCCTTTGTATACGAAACCGCTCCCACGGGCGATTTTTCTACGGCGGCATCTTGATGTGGATTGTGCTCCCCATACCCTCACATCGTGCAAAATCACATGATTTTGCCCATTGGTGGCCTGCCGTAAGCAGGTCACAGCCGGAGTGCGGATGCACTGCCGGGAAAATCAAATTCTTGATTTTGGAAAGGAGACCCCATGCCACGAACGAAGAAAAAAGTGAAATCTATCGTAAAGACAAAAGTAATCTCCGCACGAGTAACAGAAATAGTACATGAACTTTTACACCAGCAGGCAGAAGATGCCGGAATGACCCTCTCTGAATTTGCAGCGCAGATGCTGACGAAAGGCCATGTGAATACCTCGTATGTGTTCTATGTCCACCCGGACGAAATTGAAGCCATCACACGGGAGTTTGCCGCCATCGGGAACAACTTGAACCAGATCGCAGCGTTCTTCAACAGTGGAGGCCTTCCATCACATGTTATGCGTGAAAACATCAACCACGCGATTTCCTGCATTTTTGAAATGCGGGAGCAGGTCACAGAAATGGCAGGAAAGAACTATGGCAATCTTAAAGCATATCGCAAGTAAAAGTTCCAATTATGGTGCTGCACTGGAATATCTGATTTTTAAGCATGACGAGCTTTGGAAAACTCCGATCCTTGACCAGAACGGAAATCGTATCATGCGAGATGAGTTTTATCTGGACGGTCTGAACTGTGAACCCTATTCCTTTGATGCGGCCTGCCAGCAGTTGAACCGCGAGTACCAGAAAAACAAAAACAAGAATGAAATCAAAAGCCACCATTACATCATCAGCTTTGATCCACGGGACAGCACAGAAAATTGTTTGACGGGGAAACGGGCACAGGAGCTTGGGCTGGAATACGCAAAAGCAAATTTTCCGGGGCATCAGGCATTGGTCTGTACGCACATGGAAGGTCACAATGGCAGCGGCAACATTCATGTACATATCGTAATCAACAGCTTGCGAAAATTGGATGTGCCCCAGCAGCCCTTCATGGAGCGCCCCATCGACTGCAAGGCAGGGTACAAGCACCATGTGACGAACGAGTATCTAAAGCATCTGCAGAAATCACTCATGGATTTGTGCCGCCGCGAATTTCTGCATCAGGTCGATTTACTGTCATCATCCAGAACGGGTGTGACCGAAGCGGAGTATTGGGCACAGCGGCGGCTGGATGAGAAAAAACAGAAAATCGAAACGGAAGGATTTACGCCCAATCCGACAAAGTTTCAAACACAGAAGCAGCTTATCCGGGATGCCGTTGCCGCTGCTCGTGAGAAAGCAATCTCGTATGAAGATTTTCAAGACATCCTGCAGGATGAATACAACATTTTTGTCAAAACCCAACGTGGGCGTTATAGCTATCTGCCGCCGGAACGGAACAAGTTCATATCGGAGCGTTCTCTGGGAGAAAGCTGCAAAAGAGAATGTCTGGAAGGATTCTTTGTTCAGAACGCCGAGAAGAATCTGCGGTACAAGGAAGACCCCATACTGATCTTTACGACCAGAACCAGACTGCGGCTTGTTGTGGACCTGCAGGAGAATGTCAAGGCACAGGAAAATCTGGCCTATGCACTAAAGGTCAAAATCAGCAATTTGCAGAAAATGGCCGAAACGCTGGTATGGGTGCAGGAAAACAACATCAACGACCTGACGGAACTGAACGATTTGTGTAAGGCGGCGCAGGCTAATGCGCAGGCAGCGTATGAGCGGCTGTCACAGGCAGAGGACGAACTGTACAAAACCAATGAACAGATTCATTATGCGGGACAGTACCTTTCTACAAAAGAGGTCCAGCAGCAATTTGGGAAAGCAATTTTCAAGAAGAAATTCCGTGCAGAGCATTCCAAGGAATTGGATGCCTATGCAGAATCCGTGAAATATTTCCGGGAAGAAAACGATGGAAAGCTGCCATCGCTGAAATCCTTGAAAAAACGGAAAGAAGAACTGACGAACGAAATCGCAGAGAGGAAAAAGGCATATGCTCCCTTGAAAGAAGAATTCCGGCGTCTGGAAATTGCATCGGATAATGTGTACAGCATCTTCCGAAAAACCAATGAGATGAAATCCGACCTTGCATGGAAACGCGAATGGGAGGCCAAAGTCCGCGAAAAGGCAAGGCAGGAGCAGGTTCGACAGGAACAGCGCGTACGTCAACCGAAACGCAAGAAGCGCAGCTATG
>ENA-OOWH01001071-OOWH01001071.1-human-gut-metagenome-genome-assembly--contig:-NODE-1071-length-18249-cov-2.240024_pt1 | contig 18249 bp, 15 predicted proteins | sample MGYA00241576_ERZ501321 | MGnify/ENA primary metagenome ERZ501321 (study PRJEB25962, sample SAMEA2042733) | human gut metagenome | biome: human gut; feature: human-associated habitat; material: faeces... | reverse complement strand
TAAAATTAGTTGTTGACGAAAGTATAGACTTTCATCAAGTAAAGGAAATTTATAAAGTATTTATTGAATGTGGTGAACAAGAAGAAAAATTATTGGATTTAGGAACTTTGGAATATATGCGTTATTTTAAAGGACAAATCATCATCGAACCAGCAGATAAATATAAAGGTATTTTAGAAATGGTTCATTTATTAAAGGGAAATGAAAAGGATATTGTGGTCTTTGGGGATGGCTTAAATGATATTTCTATGATTGACCAAGCTCCTTTAGGTATTGCTATGGGTAACGCAATCGATGAAGTCAAAGTAGTCGCAAATTTTATAACCAAAAGAAATGATGATGACGGTATTGAATATGCTTGTCGTCATTTTGGCTGGATTGATTAAACAAAATAGGCTATACTAAAGATGGGTGAGATTATGGAACTAATTAAAGATTTTTTAATCATTATTGGTATTTTTGTATGTATGTCTTTAGGTATTTTCTTTTTACTTCATAGTGGTGATGCCAAAAAGAAAACCAAACAAACAATTCAAGATACAAGAGACAGTATTCAAGAAGCAAATCAACAACTCGATGATGTTTTAGAACAATTACAAGAAATGAATGCTCCTTTAGAAAAAGCGATGAAGGCAGTACGTTCTTTCAATGATAAAGTTTTATCAAAAAAATAATCGAGGAATGTTGACAAAGCTTAAATATTATCTATAATACAGGTATATAAATAAACTCAATGAAAAAGAGAGTAGTTTTATTGGATATGTTAGAGAGCCTATGTTGGTGGAAATTAGGTATTGAAAATAAAATGAAGCGCACTTTGGAGAGGGTTATCTGAATACATAGGATAACCAGCTAACCAGCTTTAACGGTGAGGTGGATATGTTTATCATATCAACAAGAGTGGTACCGCGGAATCTTTCGTCTCTTAGCAATCGCTAGGAGACGTTTTTTATTGGGTAGAAAAGGGGAAAAGAATATGAAAAAAGTATTAAAATTAATGTTAGCACTTGTGATGACTTGTGCTATTGCTGGATGTTCATCAAGCAGTAAAAATGATGCCGATGTGACAATTACAATTGGGACATCACCTGATTATGCACCTTATGAATCATTAAACAAAAAAGGTGAAATCGTTGGTTTTGACGTAGATATGGCCAAATTATTTGAAGGTTATTTATCTGATATGGAAGGTAAAACTTATTCTTTAGAATTCAAACAAATGGATTTTGATAACATTGTTACTCAAATTCAAGGGGATCAAATTGATTTAGGTATTTCTGGTTTTACTTATAGTGAAGATAGAGTTGTTGAATGGTCTGATCCATATTTAGGAACTCAACAAGTTGCTGTTGTACCAAATGGTTCTTCAATTACTTCAAATGATCAATTAGTTGGTAAAAAATTAGCTGCTCAAACTGGAGCTACTGGTGAACAAGCTGCCAAAGAAGTTGAAAATGCTGATGTTGTTTCAATGAAAAACGTACAAGATATTTTCAATGGTTTAGCAAGCAATCAATATGATGCAGCAATCGTTGACTTAGGTGTTGCTAAACAATATGTATCTAGTGGAAACTTTACACAATTAAATGGTTCATTAATGGATGAAAAGAACTATGTTATAGCTAAAAAAGGTAATACAAAAATGATCAAATTAATGAATAAATGTATTAAAAAATTCGTAGCTTCAAAAGATTACGATAAATTATGTAAAAAATATGATTTATCACCATTAGAAAAATAAAAAATTATAGAAAAGGGGTATAGAAATGTTTGTAGCTTTTTCAAAAGTGTTTACTCCTGAAAACTTACTTTACTTTGCTAAGGGTGCAGTAGTATCACTTTTACTCGCTGCTGTATCCCTTTTATTTGGTATTGTTTTTGGGATTTTAGGATCTTCGGCAAAAAGATCTAAATATAAAATTTTTAGAATTATTGGAAATGTGTATGTTGAAGTCATTCGTGGAACACCAATGTTACTTCAAATCTTGATTTTATTCTCAGTTATTCCATCTATTTATACAGCGTTTACAGGAAATGTTTTAAGAATTAATGTCTTTTTAATTGGTGCTGTTGCTATGTCTATTAACAGTGGGGCTTATTCGACAGAACTTATTCGTAGTGGAATCAACGGGGTTGATAAAGGACAATGGGAAGCTTGTGAAACTTTAGGGCTTTCTTATAAACAAACAATGAGACTTGTTATTTTACCACAAGCCTTCAAAAGAATTATTCCACCAATGATCAGTGAATTTATTACATTGATTAAAGATTCTTCATTGATCAGTTGTATTGGTGCCGTTGAATTATTAAAATCAGCTCAAGTAGTGGGGGCACAATATTATGATGTTATGTCACCTTATTGTATTGTTGCAGTTTATTATTTAATTATGACAATTAGTATTTCTTATTTAGGTAGATATGTAGAAAAGAGGTTAGCTGAAAGTGATTAAAGTTGAACATATATCAAAACAATTTAAAAAAGTAAAAGCAGTTGATGATGTTTCTCTTGAAGTAAAAAAAGGAGAAATTGTGTGTTTAATTGGACCTTCTGGTTCAGGTAAGAGTACAGTTTTAAGATGTATTCATGGTTTAGAAGTACCAGAAACAGGATATGTATACCTTAATGGGGAAGTTTTAGATCCAAAGAAATCTAATTATCAAGAATTAAGAAATAAAATGGGATTTGTTTTCCAACATTTCAATTTATTTCCACATATGACAGTCTTAGAAAACTTAACACTTTCACTTACAAAAGTACGTCACATGGAGGAAGAAAAAGCCAATGAAATAGCTTGTAACTATCTTACAAGAGTTGGCTTATTAGATAAAAAAGACGAATATCCAAATAAACTTTCAGGTGGACAAAAACAAAGGGTAGCGATTGCGAGAAGCTTATGTACAAGCCCTGAAATCATGCTTTTTGATGAACCAACAAGTGCCTTAGATCCAGAAATGGTTATTGAAGTATTAGAAGTTATGCAACAACTTGCTAAAGAAGGAATGACAATGATTGTTGTTACTCATGAAATGGGCTTTGCTAAAACAGTTGCTGATCGTGTTATTTTCTTAGAAAATGGTAAAATCGTTGAAGAAAATGATGCAAAAGCTTTCTATGAAAATCCTAAAACTGAACGTGCTCAAGATTTCTTAAAGAAGGTTATGCACTAGTGAAACTACAACGTTTTGAAGTAGAGTCTTATATGACTTTGCATGAAAATAACTGTCGCTATAACTTGGCAGATACAGTTGCTAAATCTTTAACTTTAAAGGAATTATTAGCGTATGATAAAAAAGATTCATTAGAGGATTTAATGAATCTTTCTTTAGATTATGGTGCTATTGAAGGTTCTCATGAATTAAAAAAAGGTATTTTAAGTTTATATCAAAGTGGTGATGATGAAGAAATTGCTATTTGCCATGGTGGTGTCAATGCCAATGAACTTGTTTTAATGACATTACTTTCAACAAATGATCATATTTTATCATTTTTACCAACGTATCAACAACTTTATAGTTTTCCTGAATCTTTAGGGGTAGAAGTTGATTTTATTCATTTAAAAGAAGAAAATGAATGGAAAATTGATTTTGAAGAATTAGAAAAAAATATTAGAGAAAATACAAAAATGATTTGTTTGAATTTACCAAACAATCCTACAGGAACAACTTTAGATCATGAAGAAATGTATCAACTGATTCAAATATGTAAAAAGCATGATCTCTATGTTCTTGTTGATGAAATCTATCGAGGACTTTATCAAGAAGAATCCATTAGTGATCTTTATGAAAAAGGAATAGCAACCTCAGGACTTTCTAAAGTTTTATCAACTCCTGGACTTCGTATTGGTTGGATCAAAACAAAAGATAAAGAACTTATTCGTTTAATCAATGAAAGACGTGATTATTCAATTATTAGTAGTGGACCAATCAATGATTATTTAGGGGCACTTACTTTAAAATATAGTAAAGAGATTTTAAAAAGAAATCGTGAGATTTTAGAAGAAAATAAGTGTTACTTGAAAGAATGGTTAAAAGCTCATCCTCATCTTTCTTGTGTTATTCCAAAATATGGAACAGTTTGTTTCCTAAAATATGATTACAAAATAGATTCAAATACTTTCTGTGAAAAGTTACAAGAAGAAACAGGGGTCTTCTTTGTACCGGGATGTTGTTTTGATGTGGAAAATCATCTACGTTTTGGACTTGCAAATGATTCACAAATTGTCAAAGAAGGTTTAGAAGTATTTTCAAATTGGTTAAAAAAATTAGACACTTCAAGATAAAGAAGTGTCTTTTATTATTTTAAAACAATAAATTGCACTTAAAGTTAAGGTTGTAATCAATCCTGTAAATAAACTAATCAAAATAGCGTTAACATAAAGATAATGAGATAAAGTATAAGTTAAGATAATTTCTAAAGTACATTCAATCATAGAGATGATAAACATCACTTTATTTTTATTTTTAGCTTGTAAAATTGTAGAAAGGGGTGTTTGTAAATAAAATAGTAAAAAAGGAAAAGACATGTATTTTAATTGTTGATAGCCACTTGTTGTATTGTAAAGAATCATAAGGGATCGTTTTGGAAAAAAATAGAAAATTAAAGTAAAAGGAAGACCAATAAGAAAACAAATAAGTAAAGCATAAAGAAGATGTAAAAAAGTATTACTTTTATGATAATAAAGATCATCTGTAGCAATAGGCAAGTAGAGGCGATAGATGATCGTACAAAAAAAGGTAGGCGTGACAAGCATCGAGACGACATAGCCAGAAAGGATGGCATATTGGTCTTGGATAAAGTTTTGAGTTAAACCAAGTCGAGTTAAAACATGAATTAAAAGAATGGGCTCTAAAAAATTCATAAAACAATGGTAAAGTCGTGAACCTGTTAAAGGCAAAGAAATGTTTAAAAGATCTTTCATAATCAAGTTTTGTTTATTTATGTTTTTTAAAGGAGTAAAAGAATATCTTTTACGACTTAAAAGAAGTAGATAGATAATTGACATCAATTCACCAAAACTCATTGATAAATAAGCGATTGTTACTAAAAAAGGTAAGGATGAACTTAAAGGAGTTTTTAAAAATAAATAGGTAAATAATAAACGTGAAGTTTCTTCGACAATTTGGCTTTTAGCAATGACATAGACATGCCCTTTGGCTAAATAATAGTTTTTAATAATACCACTGATAGCAATCAATGGGATAAAAATTAAAAAGGATAAAATGGGATAAAGAGTATAATCGTTTTTTAATAAAGAATGAGCAATGAAAGGACTTAAAATAAAAAGGGTTCCACAAATAACAATGACAGAAAAAAAGGATAGAATAATTGCAGTAATAATGACTTTGTAGTTTTTATATTTTGGATGTAATATAAGACGAAAAACAGCAGAAGGAATCCCAACCTGTCCAAGTGTTAAACACAAAGAAAGTGTTGGCATAATGACAAGATATAATGACATGGCTTCTAAAGGAAGAAGCCTGGAAAGCAACATTCTATTTAAAATACTAAATATTTTAGAGATAGTTGAACTAGCAGAAAGAATAATGAATGAATTGATAAGTTTTCTTTTCATAAAAGACTTCCTTTATGTCGAATTTTCATCTATAATAGACGAAGTGGGAGTTGGTTTATCGTGAATGAAAAACTGGATTATAAATTTGGTAAATATGATTTAGATTTTCTAATCAAATTAAAAGCTCATGAGTTTCGTAAGCAAAAAATAGATAATATATCCGAAAAAGAAATAAGAAATTATTTATTCAATATTAAATGGAAATCTCAAAAGAGTCTACCAATGTGTGATATTATTGATGATGTAATGAATTTACAATTTTCGGAAATTTTTGATTATTTAAGTATACAAGCAGTTAAAGAAGCAAGTACACTTGATTTAGCAGCATTTCAAGAATTCATTTCAAAATAGTTGGTAACAACTATTTTTTATTTAAGGAGATTTTATGAACTGGGATATAAAAGAAATACATAACTATAATGAATATATGCAAAAGTATTCAATACATTCTTTACTTGCAAAGATTTTTGCACAAAGAAAATATAATGAACAAGATATTCAAGGACATACTTCAAAAAGATTGATTTATCATGATTTTTCATTGTTTTTAGATGCGGATTTAGTTTTAGATCGTATACAAGAAGCTTTGGAAAATGATGAAAAAATATGTATTTATGGAGATTATGATTGTGATGGAATCTTGTCAACAGCCATTCTTGTTCAAGCTTTTTTAGAATTAGGGAAAAAAGTAGGGTATCATATTCCTAATCGTTTTGAAGATGGTTATGGACTAAATAAAGAAAGAGTTCAACAAATGTATGAAAAAGGGTATTCTTTGTTAATTACAGTAGATAATGGTATTAAAGCGTATGAAGCTATTGATTTAGCTAATGAACTTGGTATTGATGTTATTGTTATTGATCATCATGATTATGACGAATTGCCGGATGCATGTGCAATCATTCATACAAAAATGTCACCGGATTATCCATTTAAAGAAATATGTGGAGGTTTTTTAGCGTATAAACTTGCCAGTAGTTTGCTTGGAAAACATGATAAATATTTATTTTCTTTAGCAGCTATTACGACGATTTCAGATATGATGCCTTTAGTTGATGAAAATAAATCGCTTGTTTCGCGAGGTCTGCAATTTATGAATGAAGAAAAATATCTTCAATTAGAACTTTTAATTGGTGAAAATCAAAAATATAATACAACAACTTTAGGTTTTAATATTGCACCTAAAATCAATTCCTTTGGAAGACTACCAGAACTTGTTAATCCAAATCATTTAGTACGTTATTTTTTAAAGGATGTCGATCAAAAATTTGCAATCCAAATTTCTCAATACGCTAAAAAAATCAATAGTAAAAGACAATCTCTTACAAATGAACAATATAAAAATATTTTAGAAAATAGTCAAAAAGATGAATTTTTATATAGCTATAATCAAGAAGTTCATGAAGGAATTGTAGGCTTAATTGCTGGTAAGTATACTCATGAATTTCAAAAGCCAAGTTTTGTTATGAAATATGATGAAAAAAATGAAGTGTATCGAGGAAGTGCCAGAAGTATTGAAAGTATTCCTTTAAATCAAATCTTTGATGATTTAAAAGATTATTTTGTACAATATGGTGGACATGCTTTAGCGGGCGGTTTTCAAGTAGCAAAAGATGAAGTGTTAACTTTAAAAGAAGCATTGCATACCTACTTAACAACACATACTTTTTCTAATGAAAAAGTTCTTGAAGGAATTCAAATTGAATTAAATGAGCTTACTTTACCAGCAGTAAAAGAATTGGAATTGTTAGAGCCGTATGGTCAATATAATGAAGAAATGAAATTTGTTTTAAAAGATATTACGAATTTTACCAGTCGTGTATTATCTGATGGGAAACATTTACGTTTCGATATTCCTTTAAATAAAGGGAATTTACAAGCACTTTATTTTAATTGTTCGAAAGAAATTGAGCAATTACAACAAAAAAAGACAATTTCTTTAATAGGGACTTTAAAAATTAATAAATATTTAAATACAGAATCAATAAATATGATTATAGAGGATATGAAATAGTTTCCTTGATAATAAAAGTTTGTTATAATAGAAATAGGAGGAGTACATAAAATGGACTTTAAAAAATATATTGAAGATATTAAAGATTTTCCTGAAGAAGGAATTATCTTTAGAGATGTAACACCTTTATTAAAAGATAAAGAAGCTTATAAAGAATCAATTGATACATTCGCTAAATGGATCGATGGACTTGGAGTTCAAGTAGATGTTGTTGTTGGTCCTGAAGCAAGAGGCTTTTTATTTGGATGTCCTGTTGCTTACAAAGTAAATGCAGGTTTTGTACCTGTTAGAAAACCAGGAAAATTACCAAGAGAAACAGTTTCAGCAAGTTATGATTTAGAATATGGAAAAAATGAAGTTCATATTCATGCTGATAGTATCAAACCTGGTGAAAATGTTGTTATTATTGATGATTTACTTGCCACAGGTGGAACAGTTGAAGCAACTATTCAACTTGTTGAACAACTTGGTGGTAAAGTTGTAGGAATTGCCTTTTTAATTGAACTTGAAGCTCTAAAAGGTAGAGAAAAATTAAAAGACTATAATGTCTATTCAGTATTAACTTATTAAATAAAAGAGAGGAAACTCTCTTTTATCATATGAGGGGGTCATAATATGAAAGAGTTTAAAAAAGCTGGAGATAAAGTCACTATAGAAGATGTCTATGAATCATGTAGACGCTATATTACCAATGAAGATGATATGAAGCTTATTAAAAAAGCTTATGATTATATCATGGTTAAACACGAAGGACAAAAACGTAAAAGTGGAGAACCTTATACAATTCATTTGATTTGGGTTGCTTATATTTTATCAACATTACAAACAGGACCACTTACCATTACAGCGGGTCTTTTACACGATGTCATGGAAGATTGTGATGTATCACGTGAAGAAATGGTGAAAGAATTTGGAGAAGAAGTAACGACCCTTGTTGAAGGTGTTACGAAGATTTCTAAAATGCCATTTAAAGATGAAGCAGATGTATATGCTGAAAATCATCGTAAAATCTATATTGCGATGGCTAAAGATATACGTGTTATCTTGATCAAATTTGCCGATCGTTTACACAATATGCGTACATTACAATTCATGCCCCCAGAAAAACAAAAACGTATTTCTCGAGAAACTTTAGAAGTCTATACACCGATTGCTCATCGTTTAGGGTTGAGCGATATTAAAACAGAATTGGAAGATCTTTCTTTATCTTATTTAGATCCAATTGCTTATCATGATATTGCGCGACTTCTTCAAACAAAACAAGATGAGCGAAAAGAATCTGTGGCGAAGATGATGGAAGAAGTTGAAAACTTATTAAAGGAAAATCATTATCAATATCGTATTTTAGGTCGTGCGAAATCTATCTATAGTATTTATAAGAAGATGTTTAAAAAACATAAACGTTTTGATGAACTTTATGATCTTTATGCACTCCGTATTATTTTACAAAATAAACTTGATTGTTATAGTGTTTTAGGATTGATTCATGATCATTATCGTCCAATTCCAGGACGTTTTAAAGATTATATTGCTATGCCTAAACCAAATATGTATCAATCACTTCATACTTCTGTTATTGGCGAAGATGGTAATACTTTTGAAATCCAAATTCGTACTGAAGAAATGGATGAGCTTGCTGAACTTGGGGTTGCTGCTCATTGGCGTTATAAAGAAGGCAAAGGTTATTCTGCCAAAGCAGAACAAAAAGAAATTGGAGAAAAACTTCAATGGTTACGAGAATTTATTTCTTTGTCAGATGATATCAAAGATGGCGATGCCAAAGAATATTATGACTCCATTTCTCGTGATATTTTTGAAGCCAATGTTTATGTTTTAACGCCACAAGGAAAAATTGTTGAACTTCCTAACGGTTCAACACCAGTTGATTTTGCTTATCGTATTCATACAGAAGTAGGACATCATACAGTTGGTGCGATTGTCAATAATGTCATGGTGCCTATTGATACAAAATTAAATACAGGAGATGTTTGTGAAATCAAAACCAACAAACAATCCGCTGGACCAAGTGAAGATTGGTTGAAATTTGTAAGAACCGCAGGAGCTCGTAATAAAATTCGTACTTTCCTCGCTAAAAAAGAAGCTGAAACTAAGAAAGATACGATTGAAGATGGTAAGAAAATCTTAAAAGATGAAATCAAAAAACGTGGACTTGATGAAAAGAAATTCTTGGATCCAGAAACTTATAAAACATATTTAGGTGCTTTTGGAGCAAGAAGTTTAGATGATATTTTCTATTTTATTGGAAAGAAAAATCTTTCAGTAGCAACACTTTTAGAAAAAGTAAATCCAAAGAAAACAGGTTTCTTTGATAACTTATCTAAAATCTTACAAAGAAATAATGAACAAAGAGAAAAATTAGAAAAAACGACATCTAATAATGGAGTTGTTGTTAAAGGTGTTTCAGGATTAAAGATTCAACTTTCTAAATGTTGTAATCCAATTCCTGGAGATCAAATTACTGGTTATGTTTCTCAAGGACAAGGAATCAAAGTTCATCGTGTGGATTGTCCAAATATTAAACAAAAAGAAATTCAAAGCCGTTTAATTGATGTTTATTGGGATTTTGCATCACTTTCTAATTTGAAATTTGATGCTGATTTACAAATTGATGGCTTAGATCGTACAAATTTATTAAATGATATTATTACGGTTTTAGGACAAATGAAAATCAATATTTTAAATATTCATGCGGATGCATCAGATGATGGTAGAGCTTTAATTAAATTAAAGATTGGTGTTGATGATGCTGAACATTTAAATCGTGCAATTGCTAATCTAGAACGTATTCAAGGAATCTATGAAATTAAAAGAGTTATTCATTAGAATTATAGTTTCAAACTATAATTCTTTTTTTGAAGAAAAACTACGAAAGACGAAAAAAATTTAAGAATCCATAATACAATAAACAAGTTGTTGATGGTTTTAAACAAGAAATAAAAGAAGAAACAAAGAGTATATTTTCTAAAGAAAATGGTAAGAAATTTAAAAAATATTTCTTTTGGTTTATACTGTTACTGTTTTATTGCTGACATTATTACTAAAATAGTTATTTGCTTTCTTTGTTTTAGGGTTGCTTATTTTTGTAGAAACCCTTTATTATGTATCAATTATCTATTTATACATTAAAAAAATCTATCTAAGCGATAGATTTTTTTATAATAAATGAATATTATTTTTTTCACATTCATCAATCATTTCTTGTGGCCAAATACTTGCTTGAACTTCACCAATATGAGCACGGTTTAAAAGTAACATACAAAGTCTTGATTGACCAATACCGCCACCAATTGTGTAAGGTAATTCTTTATTGATGATAGCTCGATGATATGGAAGATTTAAACGATCTTCACAGTTTTCTTTTTTGAGTTGTTCTACTAAAGAATCTTCGTCCACACGGATACCCATTGATGAGATTTCTAAGGCACATTGTAATGGTTCGTACCAGAATAACAAGTCACCATTTAGTTTCCAATCATCATAGTCTGGTGCACGTCCATCATGTTTTTGCCCGCTTTGTAAAACATTACCGATTTGCATAACAAAGACACACCCGAATTCTTTACAAATTTTATTTTCTCTTTCTTTAGCTGCTAAATCAGGATATTGATTTTCTAATTCTTGTGCAGTAATGAAATGGACACGATCTGGCAAACGATTAACAACATGAGGGTATTTATACCAAACTTCATGTTCCATATGTTTAATGACTTTAAAAATCTTTTTAACATGATTTTTTAATGTTGTAATATTGCGATCTTCTTTTTCGATGACACGTTCCCAATCCCATTGATCAACATAGTAAGAATGTAGGTTATCAACTTCTTCATCTTTTCTAATAGCGTTCATATTTGTATAAAGTCCTTCACGAACACCAAAACCATATTTTTTAAGTGCCATTCTTTTCCATTTAGCAAGAGAATGAACGACTTCGATATCATCATTTTCAAAACAATTAATTTGAAAAGAAACAGGTTTTTCAACACCGTTTAAGTTGTCATTTAAACCACTGCTTTTTTGCACAAAAAGAGGTGCTGAAATTCTTTCTAACATTAAAGCTCTTCCAAATTCTTTTTGAAATGTATCTCTTATGTATTTAATTGCTTCTTGTGTTTGTCTTAAAGATAACACAGGATCATAGTTTTCTGGAATAATGAGATTCATTTTAATTTTCCCCCTTAATAATATGTTCTATTTTATCATTTATCTAGATATATGAAAGATAATAATAAAAAATTATTATAGCTATAAAAGTGTTTCAAATGTATTCACTTGTTGTCAATTGCCTTTCTTTTCTGTATAATAAGAAAAAATGAAAAGTAGGTGTAAACATGAGAAATTTAGAACATGTTAAACATGTTATTATAAAAATTGGTTCGACTTCTTTGTGTAATGAAGATGGACAACTAGATAAAGAAAGAATTTTAAAACTCATCCAACAAATAGCTATTTTAAAACGTAAAGGGTTAAAAGTAACACTTGTTTCATCAGGAGCGATTTCTTCAGGAATGGGGGTTTTTAATTTAAGTGAAAAACCTAAAGAAATTTCTAAAAAACAAGCACTTGCGGCTATTGGACAAGCACATTTGATGCAAATTTATGAAGATTTATTTTCATTGTTTCATTTAAAATGTGCACAGATTTTATTAAATCATGATGATTTTGATCATCGTAAACGTTTGATGAATTTAAGCTATGCTTTATCTTCTATTTTAGATTATGATGTGATTCCTATTATTAATGAAAATGATACATTAGCGGTAGATGAAATCAAAGTAGGAGATAATGATACATTATCTGCCTTACTATTACCTATTGTGGATGCACAATTACTTGTTTTAGTTTCAGATATTGATGGACTTTATAATGATAATCCTCATACCAATTCCAATGCAAAATTATTAAGTGATATTGAACTTGTGGATGATAAAATTATGAACTTTGCGAAAGATTCAAGTAGTCAATTTGGTACAGGTGGGATGGTGACAAAATTACGTGCTGCAAAAATCGTTAATGATTATGGAGGAGATATGGCCATCGTTAATGGCAACAATGAAACAGCTCTTATTGATTTATTAGAAGGAAGACAAATTGGCACATATTTTAGTGGAAAAGCGGGGCGTACTTTAAGTGCTAGAGATCATTGGATCATGTATCGTAGTTCTCCTAAGGGAAAAGTCATTGTTGATGATGGTGCATGTGAGGCTTTAAAAACACATACAAGTTTACTACCTAAAGGAATCAAAGAAGTTGAAGGTTCATTTATGCAAGGTAGTGTCATTGATGTTCTTTCTTTTAAAGGACACTTAATAGCAAGAGGTATTACGAATTATTCAAATGATGAGTTAAAATTGATTAAAGATCATCATAGTAATGAAATAGAAAGTATTTTACATTATAAAGATTATGATGAAGTGATTCATGCGGATAATCTAGTCATTAATAAGGGGTGAAATTATGATTAGGGAACAACTTAAAGAAGCTAAAAAAGCATGTCGTTTTATGCAAAATGTTAAACCAGAAGTAAAAAATAAAGCTTTAAAAAATATTTCTGAGGCATTAATTCAAAAAAGTGAATTGATTATTCAAGAAAATCAAAAAGATATTGCAGAAGCTAAAAATAATGGTATTAAAGAATCAATGGTTGATCGTTTATTATTAAATAAAGAACGTATTGAATCGATGGCAAAAGATATTTTAAAAGTAATTGATTTACAAGATCCTATTGGAACTCTTGTAAGAGAAATTAAAAGACCCAATGGTTTAGTGATTCAACAAATAAAAATTCCTTTAGGAGTGATTGGGGTAATTTATGAATCAAGACCTAATGTAACAGTAGATATTGCCAGTTTATGTATTAAAACAAACAATGTTTGTGTTTTAAAAGGTGGTAAAGAAGCCATTCATTCAAATCGCATCTTAGTTCAAATTATAAATGAGGCTATTCAAGATGTTTTACCAGCACATACGGTTACTCTTATTGAAACAAAAAAACGTGAAGAAACTTTAGATTTAATTCAAGCCCATGATTATGTAGATGTCATTATTCCTCGTGGAAGTGCAGGGCTTATTCAATATGTTGTTAAAAATGCAACTGTTCCAGTAATTGAAACAGGAGCAGGAATTTGTCATCTTTATGTTGATCAAGAAGCCAATCTTGATATGGCTTTAGAAATTGCAAAAAATGCAAAGATCCAAAGACCATCTGTATGTAATGCAATTGAAACGATTCTTGTTCATCAAAAAGTAGCACCAGAATTCTTACCAAAACTTCAAGAAATATTTAAAAATGTACAAATCTATGGTGATGAAAAAACAAGAAAAATCATAGATTGTCTAGAAGCTACTGAAAAAAATTATGCTACAGAATATGATGATTATATTTGTAATATAAAAGTTGTAGATGATATTGAAGAAGCGATTGAACATATTTATAACTATTCAACAAAACATTCAGAATCGATTATTACCGAAAATAAAGAAACAGCAAAATATTTCATGGAGTCTTTAGATTCGGCTTGTGTTTATCATAATGCTTCTACACGTTTTAGTGATGGGGGAGAGTTTGGTTTTGGGGCAGAAGTTGGTATTTCTACACAAAAACTTCATGCTAGAGGCCCACTTGGTTTACAGGAAATTACTTCTACAAAATATATGATTTATGGAAATGGTCAAGTAAGGAGCTAAGCCTCCTTCTTTTTTTATAGAAAATTAATTAGTGTACTAAATATATTGACATTAGTTAGTGCACTAATTATAATATTTAGTATACTAACTAATAAAAGGAGGCATCTTATGGATCCATTGGAATTTGAGGATATTAAAGAGATCTTTCTGCAATTTAAATCTCTCCATAAAAATATTCATGAGTTCACAAGTAAAAAAAGTAATATACAAAGCTTATCAGCTGATCAATGTTATTTGTTAGGTCTGATTGATCATTTTGGTCATCCTAATCAAAAAATTCTTGCAGAACGTTTAAAAATTACACCAGCTACATTATCAGTAAGATTACAACGTTTAGAAAAGGCGGGTTTTATTGAAAAAATTGTAAGTAAGCAAGATAAAAGAAATATTACTTTGCATATTACAGAAAAAGGAAATAAAGAAATTGAAAGTTGTAAAGATGGTATTAAAATGTTTACAACACGTTTGTTTGATGGAATAAATAAAGAAGATTTAGATAGAATGAAAACGTATTGTCAAATCTTTGAAAAGAATATTCGTTTAATGAAGGAGGAGTTAGATGTTCAAGATTAAAGGATATTTAAAGAAATTCTGGTATTTAATTCTTGCTTGTATTTGTTTATTGTTTGTACAAGCACAAACAGAATTAACTTTACCAGATTATATGAGTGATATTGTTTCAGTGGGAATTCAAGCAGGGGGATTTGCTTCACCTGTTTCAGATGTTTTAACGGAAGAAACTTATCAACATTTATTATTGTTTGTTGATCAAAAGGATCAAAAAACAGTAAAAAAAGATTATAAAAAAGTTAGTAAAGTCAATCAAGATATCATTGATACATTTCCTAAGGCTAAAGGAAAAACAGTTTATCAATTGAAAGATTTATCAAGTGATGAAGAAAGTGAATTAGAAGATATTTTAATGAAACCGATGTTAATTATTACTTCGCTTGATAGTATGGATACTTCTAGTAAAGAGTATCAAGAAAAATTTGGACAATTACCTCCAAATATGAGTGTTTATGATGCGATTTCTTTTATGGATGAAAGTCAAAAATCAAAGATGTTTGAAGACATGGATACAAGAATAGATACAATGGGTGAAAGTACTTTAAAAATTGCAGCCGGTAATGGTGTTAAAGCTGAATATAAAAAATTAGGTGCTGACATTGACAAAGTACAAACCGATTATATTTTTAAAACAGGTTTAAAGATGTTAGGAATTGCTTTACTTGGAACAGTGGCTGCAATTTCAGTTGCTTTCTTTGCGACAAAAGTTGGTGCTGGTGTAGCACGTGCTTTAAGAAAAGATGTTTTTGAAAAAGTAGAAAGCTTTTCTAACGAAGAATTTAATCATTTTTCAACAGCGTCACTTATTACACGTACAACAAATGATATTACTCAAGTACAAATGGTGACAATGATGCTTTTACGTATTGTATGTTTTGCACCAATTATTGGTATTGGGGCTTTAATTAAAGTTTTAAAAGAATCACCATCAATGACATGGATCATTGCAGTTGTTATTCTTGTTATTTTTGGTGTGATGGCGGTTGCGTTTGCAGTTGTTATGCCAAAATTCAAAATTATTCAAAATTTAATTGACTGTTTAAATCTCACAATGCGTGAAAATTTATCAGGAATGCTTGTTATTCGTGCTTTTGGTAATGAAAAACATAGTGAAGATCGTTTTGATAAAGCCAATAAAGATGTTACAAATTTAAACTTATTTGTTAATAGATCAATGGCTTCTATTATGCCAATTATGATGTTTATCTTTAATGTCGTTACTTTAGTAATTGTCTATTATGGTTCTAAACAAATCGATTTAGGTAATTTAGCAATTGGACAAATGATGGCCTTTATGCAATATGCAATGCAAATTATTATGGCCTTTTTAATGATTGCAATGATTGCTATTATGTTACCTCGAGCTAGTGTTGCTGCTAATCGTGTTTATGAAATCATTGAAACTAAGCCAACGATTCAAGATCCAACAAATCCAGTTGCTTTAGATGAAAGTAAAAAAGGACTTGTTGAATTTAATCATGTTTCATTTGCTTATCCAGGGGCGAGTGAACCGGTTTTAAAAGATATTGATTTTGTTGCTAAACCTGGACAAACAACAGCCTTTATTGGCTCTACTGGTTCAGGAAAATCAACACTTATTAATTTAGTACCTCGTTTTTATGAAGTCAGTGAAGGAAGTATTAAGGTTGCAGGGGTTGATGTTCGTGAGATGACACAACATGAATTACGTGATCGTATTGGACTTGTTCCTCAAAAAGGAAACTTATTTTCTGGAACAATTCGTTCTAATTTAAAATATGGTGCACCAGATGCAACAGATGAAGAATTAGAAGAAGTGATTCGAGTTGCTCAAGCAAAAGAATTTATTGATCAAAAAGAAGAACGTTTTGATATGGAAATTTCACAAGGTGGAACAAACGTTTCTGGTGGTCAAAAACAAAGACTTGCGATTGCTCGTGCTATTGCAAAAAATCCAGATATTTATATTTTTGATGATAGTTTTTCAGCACTTGATTTCAAAACAGATGCTAAACTTCGTCAAGAATTAAATCAACTTGTTAAAAAGACAAAAAGTACAGTTTTATTAGTAGGACAACGTATTGCTTCTATTATGGATGCAGACCAAATCATTGTCCTTGATGAAGGAAGAATTGTTGGTAAAGGGACACATGAGGAATTAATGAAATCATGTCAGGTTTATCAAGAAATTGCCTATTCTCAATTATCTAAGGAGGAACTAAGTCATGAGTAATGAAAGAAGAAGACAAGGGCCTCGTGGACCAATGGGTCGTGGAATGAGAGGTAATGGTGAAAAAGCCAAGAATTTTAAAGGAACATTAAAAAAATTATTTGTTTATTTAAAACCTTATTATTTTAAATTAGCGGTTGTTATTATTTTTGCAGCTGGTTCAACAGTATTTACGATTGTAGGACCAAAGATCTTAGCAAAAGCAACAGATAAATTATCTGAAGGAATTATGGCCAAGGTAACAAATACCGGTGGAATTGATTTTGATTATATTGGTATGATCTGTTTGATTCTTGTTGGTTTCTATCTTGTCAGTGCACTCTTTAGTTTTATTCAAGGATTTGTTACATCTTCGATTTCACAAAAAGTTGCTTATGATTTAAGAAGCTCTTTATCTAAGAAGATGTCAAGAATGCCTTTAAGTTATTTTGATAGACATTCTAGTGGAGACACTTTAAGTAGAGTAACCAATGATATTGATACAATTGCACAATCACTCAATCAAAGTTTATCGCAAGTGATTACATCTTCTGTTACAGTTGTAGGAATCTTTATTATGATGCTTACCATCTCTGTAAAGATGACATTGATTGCGGTACTTGTTTTACCACTTTCCATGTTACTTATTATGTTTGTTATGAAACATTCTCAAAAGTATTTTAGCAGACAACAAAAAAGCTTAGGAGATGTTAATGGTCATATTGAAGAAATGTATGGTGCTCATGATGTTGTCAAAGCATTTAATGGGGAAGAAGATTCTGTTAAAACTTTTAATGAATATAATGATGCGCTTTATGATTCAGCATGGAAATCTCAATTTTTATCAGGTTTAATGCAACCATTAAGTAACTTTGTAGGAAACTTAGGATATGTAAGTGTTTGTTTATTAGGTGGTTTTTTAGCAGGGGGTAATACGATTACGATTGGTGATATTCAAGCCTTTATCCAATATGTACGCCAATTCAATCAACCAATTGCCCAACTTGCTCAAACAATGAATATGTTACAAAGTACAGCTGCCGCTGCGGAACGTGTTTTTGAATTCTTAGAGGAAGAAGAATTAGAACCTGAAACAGTTAAAATTGAAACAGATGAAGTTGAAAAATTACATGGTTCAGTTACTTTCAATCAAGTTAATTTTGGTTATCTTCCAGAAAAAACAATTATTCATGATTTCA
>ENA-OOWH01001044-OOWH01001044.1-human-gut-metagenome-genome-assembly--contig:-NODE-1044-length-18553-cov-2.670343_pt1 | contig 18553 bp, 10 predicted proteins | sample MGYA00241576_ERZ501321 | MGnify/ENA primary metagenome ERZ501321 (study PRJEB25962, sample SAMEA2042733) | human gut metagenome | biome: human gut; feature: human-associated habitat; material: faeces... | reverse complement strand
TGCGGAAATACCGTAGCAACTCCGGCTCTTGCAACACCATGCAAAGCCTCATTCCACCAGTTATATGCCGGAATATTAAGTCGCTCGATCGCCGGTGACTCATAGAGCATCTGGCTCATTTTTTCCTCAACCGTCATCTGTGCAACCAGTTTCTTTGCATATTCTTTTGTCTGTTTACTCATTATTTCATCTCCTCATCTTAAACACTTTCTATCAATCCATCGACTGGCATGTCAGCCATTCGAAATCAGCATAATTTGTACTGTCACTGCCGTTGGAAGACGCATATACACCGACTGTGCATCCTACAAAGCCTCCGGCTTCCTCTGTCGTGTAAGCAAGAAGATCCAGATTTTCCGCAACGGATACATATCCTTTGCCTTCCGAAATCCAGACACGGGCACACTGATTGCGGCACTGCAGGCGGATCTTTAATTTTCCTTTCTTCTCCAGCCGTGTCGTTGCCAGCGTCTGCTCATCTCCGTGAATACAGCTGGTAACCACAAAACAAACTTCTCCATCCACGCGCACCACTTCAAACCGGAGATGATTTTCATTATTCTGGTAAAGCACAAGTCCCGCCGTCTCCGACTCATTTTCCGGATAGAATTCCATTCCGGTCTCTGCGACAAAGCGGTAACTCTTCTGTCTTACACCAAGATATGCACAGTTTGCTCTCTCGGAAATCTTTTCTTTGCGAAGGTACATCCGAAGTGCACCCTCACGTTCGGTCAGCGAATAAATTCCGGATGTCCAGTCCTCGATCGCCACCAGCCGCTGATCCAGCTGTTCTCCCCAGAAATGAATGACATCGGAATTCGTAATTTCTTCCGCAAAGCGATGCTCAGGCATATCGATCGTAAATTCGTCCTCCAGATGTCCGACTCCCGGAGCGATCACCGGCCAGCCGTTCTCCCAGATTACCCTGGCAAGGAAAGTCTCACGCCCCATGCTGCTATGCTTTTTGCAAGGTCTTGATGCAAGCATTACAACATACCAGTTTCCCTTGCCGTCATCAACCAGATCTCCATGTCCCGCATAGATGACCGGATAATCCATACCGAGATTGCGGTGTGTGAAAATCGGATTGCGCGGACAGCCTTCAAACCACTGGAACAGCTTCTTACTGCGTGCCACCGTAATACTATGTTCCGGACCGGTTCCGCCTTCTGCGTGGAGTAGATAATAATAACCATCGATCTTGTAAATATGCGGACCTTCCGGCCAGATACATCCCTTTACCGCACCTTTCCAGATTGCCATGCTCTCACCGACCAGCTTCATGGTCTTAAGATCCAATTCCTGAATCCAAATCTCCCAGTCCCCGTTATAGCGAACGCCCTCCGGATTCGGACGGGTTCCGCAATAATAACATTTGCCGTCATCGTCGAAAAAAAGGCTCGGATCGATGCCCGGGGCATCGTCGCCGAGATAATACGGCTCGGACCACGGTCCTTCCGGATTCTCCGCTGTGACGATAAAATTGTTGCCGTGCGTCACATTGGTCGTGATCATATAAAACAAACCATCATGATAGCGGATCGTCGGCGCATAAATACCATCTGAGATATCCGCTCCCGCCACAGGAAGCTGCGACGGACGGTCTAAAATATTACCGATCTGCTCCCAATGTGCGAGATCTCTGCTGTGAAAGATCGGCACTCCCGGTGCATACACAAAACTTGAATTGACGATATAATAATCCTCTCCCTTTCTGCAAATGGAAGGGTCCGGATAAAATCCCATTAAAATCGGATTCTTAACTGTAACCATTTTACTCCTCCTTATAACACGTAACCAAATCCTAAAATTGTAAACTTCTTGTCTCTGTCTTCTTCTGCGACTTCAATGCGTACCGTATGGTCGGCGCTTTCATCCTCATTGAACACGATCATCGCGTTGCAGTGCTGCCAGTTGTTAATATGCGGATCCGCCGTCATGCGACGCTCACCGTCCACATCGACATACGCCTTTCCAACGTCCACTTCTCCGGAATCCTTAAAGATCAACACAAGCGCTTTGCAATGGATGCGGATTGTAAAGACAGCATTCTCCGTCATCGTTGCATCGTACATCCAATTGTACGGAAACTCCGGTGTCAATTCTAACCGGTCATCCATCTCCACACTCTGGAGCTGATCATCCGTTGCACAGAAGCCACCGGCGTCGATTTGGGCCCCGGCATAGACATCTTTCTTATCCAGAAGCCGTACATGCTCAAAGCTTTTGCCGATTGCCGGCTTCATCTGCAGCTGCTGTGCAAGCATTCCCTCCTCGGTCAGGCCGCTCTCAAAAGCGTCAAGTCTTGCATGTTCGCTCAAATCACAGCGCTCAAACAGATACTGTAAACAGTCTGCCATAATGGTATGGCCGAGGTTGCTCGGATGAAACATATCGTAAAAGAACTGATTTTTTGTCAGAACCCTTCCCTCGTTCGGTTTCTTTGTAAACTGCTCCACTACGGTATCCTTGATACTGACCATCGGCAGATCATACAGTCTGCCGACCGGACTTAAGCGATCCTGCAGATTCCAGTCATTGGCAAATACGGAAAAAAGCAGAACGACCGCCGGATTCCAATCCAGCTTTAAGATCTTGCGCACAAGGCTTTCGTAGCAATCGCCCTTCGTCTCGTCACCCTCATCGTTGACCGCAAATTCTACGACTACGATATCCGGCTTCTCGCCGTCTCTTAACACATCTCTGTCAAAGCGGAGCATTCCAAGCTCCGACGGGGTTCCTCCAACGCCCGCTTTCACAAATTTAACGTTATCTCTCATCGCAAATCTGCTTTTGAAAAGCTGATAGGACTTATAGGCATAACACTCGGTATTGATCGGTGTTGCTCCCGCCCCCTGCGTGATCGAACCTCCGATATAGGCAAGCGTTACTTCTTTTCCGGCTCTCGCCTTCTCGATCGCTTTGCGGATACGGTAGGTGTTGCCCAGATTCATGAGAGAACGCTCGATCATCGTGCAGTACCGTTCCGATTTCGTATCCACCGCTTCTTCTTCCACCTCTTCCGGAGCCGTATATCCGTCGTTCAGATAAAACCGAACGCTCGCTTTTCCCATCTTTTCCGGTGCGCTCATGATGAACTTGATCTGTCCCGGAATATAATCATCCTCTGTCCAGGTATAATCCGACAGATAAATGCGCCGTTCCATTCCGTCTCCGGTCAGGCTGCATCGCAGATTGGTTCCGCCTCCGTAGAGATCTTTTTTCCCGTACATCTGGAAAATGAACTCCATCTCCTCCTTTGGATTGTCGGTCTCAACAGACACCCCGATACTGTGTACAAGCTTGCCGAATCCCTCCACCGTCTCCAATAACCGAAGCATGTTCTCATCCGTAATATTTCCGACGATCTGTGCGCTGTTAATCAGCCTTCCGTCACTCTCATAGATAAAATGAATCGCACTTCCGTCTTCCTGTTTTGCTCCGAAGATTTCTTTATCCTTCATAATGTAAAAATATGGTCTTTTCTTTTCCGGATCCTTTGGTGCTGCCGGTCCATTCATAATCATTACCTCCTTGCCTTCTTGACCTTCTTTTCTTTATACAGATCATACATTGTCTCGGTTTCCCGGATTCCAAATGAAGTCAGGAAAACAATATTATAATCGCATTGTTTTGCCGTCTCGGTCAGCGATCTGCTGAGCACCTGCTGGAATTCCAGTTCTGCACGGTTCAAAAAGACCCCGATCGTTTTTCTTTTGTTATAGAACATCCAGATGCCCCCTTTTATTACTGCTTGATTTCTTTGGGGATTATGCTTTTCTTGTGATTTGATTATAAAAAAAGCCCCCGCTTGCGTCACGAGGGCTTTTTATGGAATAATTACCGACAAACTATAGTAATTGTATTCCTGTCAATATTTTCTACCGAACGACTATCTTCATTGATACCGTTTTTGTTTTTCCATTCTTTAAAGTCACGGTCGCCTTGATCGTTACCGTTCCTTTCCTGTTTGCTTTGATCTTACCGTTCTTGTTTACGGTAGCAATCGACTTCTTGGAAGTTTTGTAAGTTACCTTCTTTACATTGTTCTGATTCAGCTTGCTGTCAAGCTTAAACTTCGTTGTTTTTCCTTTTTTAACCGTTGCCTTTGCTTTCTTCGGAGCGATGGTCTTAAGGATTTCTTTTTCAATTCTGGCTGCTTCCTTTGTCGTCAGAAGTACATAATCGCCCTTCTTCCCAAAACTTGCATTCAGATTTCCGTCCTCAGCCTTATAGGTCTTGCTGTTGATCAGTTCATATTCACCCGTCTTACGGTTGACAACAAATGCCTTCAGTGATTTATTATTTTTCACATTCTCTGCGGAAACGGAAACCGTGTATTTCACATCACCATTCGCATTCTTAACCTGCACGATGATCGTAAGATCTTCGGTTCCTGCCGCCTCGGTAAGCTGCTTTACCACATCTGCGGTAAGTGTCCCCTTTGATCCCGATACCGTTGCATTTGCGCTGGTCACATTTCCCTGCGCATCCTTTGTTATGGTTACCGATGCCTCAGCCTTCTTATCGCCGGAAACTGTAATTTCCACTTTGGATGTCTCAACGGTTGATTCATCCGGCTTTGTCTCAATGGTCGCATCCTGTTTTCCGTCCGGTTTCACATCCGGCTTCGTATCCGAAGTTCCCGGATTTACAGACGAGCTGCCGCCATTGCTGCCGGTCTTTCCGGTTAATTCGACCGTACCATATACGTTTGAGCCTGACCAGCCCATTCCGGTCTCATCATACCAGCTTAACGTACCGATACGCTTGCCGTCTTTTGCATCGTTGATCTGGAATTCCAGCCCAATCTTGGTTCCGTTTGCCGGCTTGATATCCGTCCACTTGAAAGCAGCCTCAACCACGTATCCTCCATCGATTGTTTTTGTTGCAGACTTGACATTCTCTGCCAGACATTTTTTACCATTGAAGGACTGCTCATTTGTATAATTGATACGATACTGCTTATCGTCCTCTCCATAGGAAGCGGTCTTGCCGTTGTCCTCGTCGATGAACACTTCAAGAGAATCCTGCTCATGCGTCTGAGCGCCTGTTTTATCCAATACCGCGTCGTTTACGGTTGCATATACATAGAGATTGTCATCATCCCAGAGAACCTTTGCATTGGCAGAAGCCTCGGAGCCTTTGTTGATCGTAAGCGGGATGTTTACCGCATTGCCCCATGCGGCATCTGCATCTGCGTCAACCGAAATTGTTCCGTACGGGATCTTCTCGATGCACGGCTTCATGGTTGCCACTGCATAATACTTGCTGCTTGACTCCTGCTTTTCGGTCAGATCATTAAAGCTTCCTGTCTCCCCGTCATTGTTTACAACAACATCGAGACTGATCTGCTGTGCAACTTTCAAACCCTTCATCGAAACCTTGACGGTTGCCTGATATCCGCCTGCGATCGCAGCAGCAGCTGTTCTTGCAACCGTCACCTTATGCGGTGTGATATCCGATGCCGAATTGTCCGGATCTACATATACCGTAACGGCATCTGCGTCATTTACGGTTGTATCTTTTACTTTTACCTGTACGGTAAGACCGTCTGCATCCCAAACCGGGATAAATTCTGCCTGTACCGCACCCTGATCGATCGTATAGGTTTCTCCTGCAATATTGCCATCCTTCGCCTCTGTAATGGTAACCTTCTGAATCGCCGGCTGAAGTTTCGTTGCATCCACATAAGCCCAATAAGCAGGCTTTGCTTTATAGTTTCCGTCAAAAAGCAGTGGGCACTGTGCAGAGCCGCTTGCTCCGCCACCGAGATTCGACTGGGAATGCAACCATGAATTCGGCTCAATGACACCCCAGACGGTAATGCCGGATACGTTTGTTCCTTCCTCCTTTAATGCCTTGATCGCCTCATACAGATTCTTATGGCAGTATGCCATCTTGGTGTATTCGCTTTCCTTTGTAGCCGCTGTACCGTCGTAGGTACTGCTTGCCTTAAAATCCAGCTCAGTCAGCTGCACTTTGCCGGCTGCCTGTGCATACTTCTTCGCTACACTCTTAAACTGTGCTGCTGAGAAACCGTCCACATTGTAATGTGCCTGCATACCAAAAGCATCCAGTCTGGTTCCTTCTGCAGACTTCACGTCGTTGATCAGTTTTACGATACCCTCACACTTGGTGTTGTCCGTCTCTCCGAAGTCATTGTAGTAAAGTTCTACATTCGCTGGTGCATATTTGTTTGCATACTTGAAAGCATTGATGATGAATTCGTTGCTCTCATACACATGCCACCAGCTTGAGTTATTTCCATGCCGGATCTCACTGAGCGATTCTGCGGCACTCACTTTATCGGTACGATAGGTGTTACCGATGACTGCCTCATTCACAACGTCCCATCCATAAAAGAGTCCGTCATACTTTCCGTTTGCAGCCTCTCCAAAATAATGATCAAACACACTGGAAATAAACCACTCCAGTCTGCGGTTCATAGTCTCTTTATTCACATATGGCTTTGTAATATCATAGTTCTCATGGAAGAACCATTCCTGTGTCTGTGAATGCCATACCAGCACATGTCCGCGGATACGGATCTTCTGATCCGGATGGGCATTGTTCCACTCAAGGATCTTATCTGCCATCGCATCTGCGCGGGAAAAGTCAAGATTGCCACCTTTTTCATTAACAACCGGCACTTCCAATTCTGAACCGTTAAAATTGATCTTCTCTGTTTTAATCGACGAATCAAGCTGATAGTTAAACAGTGCATCCGGCTTTAACTCGTTTCCGAATGTCACCGCATTGAAATGTTTCTCGACAAGTTCCATCAACGTATCGTCTGTAATTTCACTTAACATGATGGCAGTACCTGCAATCGAACCATTTCCAAGACTTTTTGTAACGGATGCTTTCCAATCATGAATGTCCTTTTCGATCTCCGGTTTTGGTTTTGTGATCTTTTTCATGGATACATTTGCCACATAGTATTTTCCCATGATACAGGAACCTGCTTCCTGCCAATCTCCCTGTTCCAAAATACGAATCACAACCTTCTTCGCACCTGATGGAATCTTGTATGTTCCTTCGAATTTCGTCCATTTTCCAACTTCAAGAACCTGCGCGGATGTACCGGAAATCAGTCCTGTTGTATCATACTCTTCCTTATCATTTCCATTCACATAATACGGCTGAAATTGAACAGTTTTCTGAGAATCTTTCAATTTTTTATCTTCGGAATCCTTATAATTATCCGACAATTTTGCCCAAAAAGAAAACTCATATTCTTCGCCTTTGCTTACTTTTTTCGTGATGTCCTGTGCAAAACATTCATATGATTTTGACGGATCGTTGGATCTTGTAATAGCACCACATGTTGTAACACCAATATCAGCTCCATCTCCAACAGATTCCGCCGTAATCTTAGCACCTCCTAATGAAGCACTCCAGGATGAGAAATCCTGATTTGAAAAATCTCCATTATCAATGATGTTATCGCCATGAGTAATCTGGCTTCCGCTTCCTTCTTTTAACGTTACAACCACACTGGTCAAGCAAAATGACGCATCATTCTGGGTTGTCATAATTGCGACTTTATCAAACGTTCCTTCCGTCTTTTTCGGAACGATCGCATATTGTTTCTGTCCATTCTGACCATAGAGTACTTCCACATCATCATACCAACCCGATGCAGTTGTCATTCCAAGCTTCAAAGAAATATCGCCTTCCTGACTTTCAACATTGAAGGCAACGGACTCTACATTTGCAAGATCAAAGGACTCAGACAAATTCCATACCGCCTGTGGATACCCTTGCTCTGCATTATGCTTCAGTTCAACATCCCAACCTTCTTCCCCTAATTCACAGGAAGTTCCATCAGCGCCACCTGCAAAAGCCTTTGTCAGCTGGTCCGCGGTGAACGTCTTGGTTGTTGTCTGTGTCTCATCCGCATATACCGTCTCAATCCCCCAATCCGACGGCAGCATACCGCCTACACTCGTGAGCATCATTGCCGCAGATAGTGCAATACACGCCCCCATTTTTTCCATTTTCCCCACTCCTATTTTCCTCCTTAAATAAATTTTTGTGCATCTTAATAGTAGCAAAATCAAAGCCGACAAAAACAGGGAAAAACTATAGAAGAACAGCCGACAAATTGCAGTAAAACAATTCGGGTTTGCCGACTTGGATTTTGAACAAGGAGTGTAATTTGTTGTGATGTTTTAGTGATTTTTGTCCCACATGCTAGGACACTTCCAATCCTTATTCTGCTTGTTTGCTAACGTTGTACATAAAATAAATCACGCGCGGCGAAATTTTACATTTACTGGTAAAATAACACCGCGCGTCAATTTACTTAAAGGCTATCTGCGCAAAATTGAAAAAGCCGAGATACCAGATATGAAAATCATGCATGCCTTTTAATTCCTGCCAGATAAAATTATCAGGTTCCGTTAATTTATCGCATAAATCAGGAAGATTCTTTGCAGCTGCTGCCGCGCTGTCATATGCGATCTCATCCTCCGTTCCGCAGATATTGTAAAAATAATCAACGGTATATGGAGTATCCTCTAATATTTTTGCCGTCTTCTCCGCCAGATTGCTGGTCGGTGCTGCGGAAAATGCACCAAAATAACTGAACAGATCCATACATTCTCCGATTCCGATGTTAATCGTCTGCATCCCTCCCATCGAAAGTCCCGCCATCGCTCTGTGCATTCTTGAAGCACTTGGATCTCCTTCCACCGCATAGGTCGAATAGTGCGCTTCCATATACGGGATCAGATCCGAACGCAATTCTTTGCCAAACACATAAAACGAGTTATAATCCGAACCTTCTCTTGCACAGTTTTCGGTGGAGCGTCCGTTTGGTGTCACCACGATGAACGGCTCGATTTCTTTGTAATAGATCAGATTGTCCATCATTCTTTTTACCAGCGAATCCTCATCAACCATTCCCCACTCGGCTTCGTCTCCGCCGATTCCGTGCATCAGGTAGAGCACGTTGTACTTTTTATCCCGGCTGTAACCATACGGAAGATAAACATTTGCTTCCTTTGTGATTTCTTTTCCAGCTAAAAAATAATCTTTTGACGGGTAGCGGATATGCTCGATCACTCCGGCCTCATCGGCTCTCTTCTGCTGATATTTTTCCGGAATGCTTTGTGCATTCACATGTACCTTGCCGTTTTCCTGTGCGATCGCCTTTTGGATCATTTCCGCACTGTGTCCCACTTTCTCCACCTTTTCCAATACCTCATTTTCTAATCATCATTTCTAATAGATCCGGTAATTTCCCGATAAAGCAAGCATCGCAAACATATACAAAAAATTGTCGTAATACCGTCTCTCACCGGTTCTAAGAGGTGTGTTCCAGAATTTGTCAACACATTGTTTCGCATAAGTTCCGTCCGCAGCCAGTGCACTTTCGGCATTGACCGCAATGATGGCTACCGGATGCAGTGCTTTCTCCTCCAGTCTGGTTCCGTCGGTCAAAAAGACACCGTCCCAGTGATCCTTCTGATCCTCGCAGTAGAATTTCTGGAATTTCTCTGCAATCTGCACCTGCCACGGGTCCTTGTCAAACCACAGATGGTCCATCGCGATATTTGCGATCGTGCGATAGGCATCACTGTAATACCAGTCGTGGCGGCCGAAGATCTCCTGATGCGCACTGTGCGGGGTTCCATCATAATCCGCATACTCTGCCGACAATCCGGTATCCGGATGACAGGCTTTATGCAGGTAGGCCCGGCTTGCTTCGGCAGCGCCTTTCCAGAACTTACGATCCTCCTCATCGGCATATTCCGCAAAAAGCTCGTAAAAATGCGGCAGATGATACGATGGATCACTGAAATCCAGTCCCGGGACAAATTTGATCAGTTTGTTGGAAGGCTCCCACATCGGATCGCCCGGATGTCCCGGTTCTCCCTTATGCACACACTCATGCAGGATCGCTTTTGCCTCCCTGCTGTAATTAAAAATGCCCTCTCCGTCTCCCCATCTTCTTGATGCAAAGAACAATGCCATAGCAAAATACTCTTCCCCGTCCGGTGCCGGTCCGTCCGCATTTCTTGTGCCGTCCAAAGCGCAGGACCATGCAAAATAATTCTTTCCCGGTCCTTCATCCATATACATATAAGTTCTTGTCCACTTCCACAGACGGTCAAATTCCTCTTTCTTATCCAGCTGTACACAGACCATCATGCCATACGACATGCCCTCGGTCCGCGCATCATGATTGCCGGTATCTTCCATAAATCCCATATCCTCCCCGGCTTCATGGTAAAAGCGCTCCTCTTCGCTGCCATGAAAAATCGTCTCAAATGTCTCCTGTACTCTTTTTTCGATTTCTTCTTCCGAATAACCATACTCCGCAAATACATTGCGGTACTGTTTTGTTTCATAAGCTCCTGCCATATTGTTCTCCTTCCTCTTTCGGTCAGCCCATGCCATATTTCCTTTCCGCAAATGGACTGACATGCTCCTCACTGTATTGATATATGATCAGCTCCTGCACCGATACGTTTCTGTCGGTCCAAGATAGGCTTCTGCCGGTTTGTTTCCATGGGGATAGATCACGATCTTCTCAAGCACAAAGCCCGGCGTGACCGGATAGACCCTGATCGTATTGATTCCCTGTTCCAGTTGCACCGGTACACTCCGGCGCCGGATCTGATCCAGCACACCGCGCGCCCACACAGGCTGATGATCTCCGATCTTAAAATCATCCGTAACGGCATCCAAAATCTGCATTGGAACACCGTTCACGGACACTGCATACTGCAATCGGTTCTCTGTTGTCACAGGATTCGACGGCTGCATATAAAATTCCGCTTCATAATCCCCCGCCTGCTTTGTCACGATGCTGTATTCGATATACGGTGCCCCATTCTCTGCATCTGCGTAGGAATCCGTCGGAAATGCTTTCATCGCAGATAAAGTCTTTCCGTAGCCGGCAAGACATTTCCATTGCATCGGTTGTCCTTCCCGATCAAAACCGTCCTTGCATCTGCTGTAATGTTCCGCCTCGATTGCGATCCATCCCTGTGTATCCACAAACGTATTGTTTCCATATTCATACGTTGACCGGTCGACCGGCACGCTGATCTTGCAGATGCCCGCCGGCAATTCCAGCCGGATCATTCCCTGCGTTCTTCCATCGGTGAGCGCCATCGCAAGCGCACTCTCGTCCACTGTGACATCAATGGTGAGTCTCTTGTTCTCTTCACCGTCAAGCGTTCCATCCATTGCGGACAGTACGATCCATTCGGGCTTTTCGATCACCCGAAACGATGCTGGAAGTTCGCTTCTGCTGTACAGGCTGATCGAAGCACATCTGCATTCCGGATTCAGAAAATCCGAAATCGTCATTCTCTGATTCAGCCACGGACTGCCTTCCACATGCTGCACGGTACCGTCCACCGTCGCTATAATCGTCGGCTTTTGCAGCGGTAACACCTGCATCAGAAGCGGGTTCTTACACTCATCCTCATTCCAATTCGTAAACCCGATATGCTGCGACAATCCCATTCCGTACCAGCGCGCATCATCCGACCGATGATACTGCTCTATGATCTTTTGGTCTGCATCCAGACATGCCTTTGCCTCTTTCGCATAATCATTGGCACTGAGTGCACCGATTTCTGCCAGATAATGATTCATTCCGGACAACAGCTGAAGCTTCAGCACATTCATCGTTCCCATCGCCGGATACCAGACGAGCGCAACATAAGCGGGAAGTATTTCGGGCGCAACACGCTCCAGCTCATCGTACAACTCCTGTGCGGTCTGCATCACCCGCCCGACCTCCGCAAGCACCCGTGAACCTTCACGATAATTTGCTGCATGATAGGTTTCCGGTCTTAACGCCTCCGGTCTGCACTTGTGTATCATCCTTGTATAATCCGTCAGGATATCCGCAATCTGCGCCTGCTGCACTTCCGACAGCCTGCCAAATTGCCGCTTTACCCACAGTCTGGTATAGGCATCCGTCGTATTTGGAGCAGTCGTTCCCCAACGCTCAAAATCATAAGCCAGATCCATAAAAAACGATAACGGAAATTCCTGCGTTGCAATGTCTCCCACATTGACGATCCAGAGTTTTTGTACTCCGAAATCATATGCCTGCGTCATCTGTTCCCAGATTTTCGGAAGATAGGAACTGTTGATCCACTCATAGGAGGTCGGCCACCCATGATAATCGAAATGATAATACATACCGTATCCGCCCGGATGCTTACGCATCTCCTCCGTCGGAAGCGTTCTTAAGTTCCCGTAATTGTCATCGCAAAGCATGAGGATCACATCGCCAAGCTCCTTGGATCCGATCAACCCCTGCGTCGTCTCATCCCCGTAGAAGAAAGCCTCCACTTCCTTGTACAAAGCGATCATTCTCGGAACTTTCGACAGATCTTCATTGACATTCTCCCGGATCAGCTTTCGCTGCGTTCTGAGCACGTCCCTGAGCAGTTCAATATTGTCCGCAAGCGTTGCCCCTTTTCCCATGATCGCGGTGTCCGCTTCTCCACGCATACCAACCGTGATCACATTCTCAAATTTACCGCTCCGCTTCAGACCATCTTCCCAGAATCTTATGATTCCTTCCCGGTTCGTCTTGAAATTCCACGCATCTCCGTAAATACTGTCTTTTCCGCGCAGATATTTGTATTCCTCACCCTGCCGCAGACACGGCTCATGATGCGACATTCCCATGATCACGCCGTACTCATCCGCAAGTTCTGCGTTCAGAAGTCCCGGACCGTCATCCTCAAACCGCGCACTCCACATCGCCGGCCAGAGATAATTTCCTTTCAGGCGAAGAAGCAGTTCAAAGATCGGCTCGTATGCCTTCGCATTCGGTCCCCCGAAATGGTACTCACTCCAGGTACCGAAAGCAGGCCACTCATCATTAATAAAGAATCCCCTGTATTCCACCGATGGTTCCTTTGCAATACATGCCATATCCGTGCTCAGCCGGATTTCATCCCGATGCACCGGCACCACATGACACCAGTTCACAAACGGGGATACACCAAAGATCTCCGACAAATGAAACAGTCCGTATATCGTTCCCCGCTTATCGCTTCCGACAATGACAAGCAGTCTCTCCCGCAAGCCATCATCCGGGAAAAACCATCCGTAGCACTCCCGTTTTCCTTTTAACACATCCGTCGGGATATTTTTCTGTGCATCCAGCCACCTGCTATGCTCCATCGTTGCGACAATGATCGTCAGTTCACGGGCTGCACTGCTTCTTACCTCTTCATGATCGATCGTTTCGACAACACGGATTTCCGGCAGCGTGCCGGTCACAAGTTCCATGTCATGTGCAACTTTTCCTGCGATCTTCAAAACCCCGGAATACGCACTCTGTTCTATGATAAATTTCATGTTGCGCTCCCTTTTCCACTATTTTTATTCTTATCCGTATAAATCGTGTTTCCCGGCTGTCCTTCCACAACCGTAAGGGTTCCATACATAGATGCCGTTTCCATCCATTTCAGTGCAATACTGTCCGTATAGATGACCGGTCTGGTAATCGTTTCACCGTCATACATGATTCCGTTATTTTCGATAAATATCCGACATCCGCGCCCCGTATGATCGATTCCCTGCACTAGATAACGAGCCGATAATTTTGATGGCTGATCCTTATAATAAATCTGCGTATCCACACCGCCCGGAAGGATCTCTCCTCTGAAATAATCTCCATCGCACCTTCCGTCAAACGAAATCATCTGTACGGTAGCGCATTCAGATTCCACCTTCTCGCAGCCATTCACATGAATATACAATTTCAACACTTCCATTTACTTCTCCCCATCTGCCTGTCCTTTCATTGCTCAGCGTAAATAAAAATCCCCATCCGTGTACGATCAAAAATATCGCACTATGAATGAGGATTTTATTTCTATCACTTATATCACATAATTGTCGTATTATTGAAGAATCTGATCCACATGCCTCTGCAGGATATCGAAATAGTCCTGTGGATTGCATTCCTGATATGCAGCCATATATGCATCCCATGTCGATGCAAAGTCATCGCTCATGATCACCTGCGGTAACCAGCTTCTCTTGACCGCGTCGATTTCATCACGAATCATGCCGCCTTTGGATTTTGATGACAAAGACTGTGTATACGAATACATCGGATACCATGCGCCGGGCGCTTCATTTGTTCCCAGCAGCTCGACATAGTTTTGTACACCATACGCTTCAAAACACTCCCGTATGTCGGGCTTTAGGCTTTTCATAAACTCCACCGGCTGATACTCCATCGAAAATGCATTGATTCCGTCGTCAAGCAGACCTTCTACTCGTGGAAAATACGAATACGGACAAAAATGAGATTCATTCAGCACGCTGTCTCCGTGACGTTTTCCCTGTTCACTATTCATATAGAACATACCGTTTTCGTCCACCGAATAGTCCAGGTCTTTTTCTCCCCAGAATCGAAGCTTCGTAATATCGGAATCCAGCAGATCATTTACAAACTGAAGTGCCCCCTGCACATCTTCACAGGATGTGGTAATCGAAAGTCCGCTCGATGTATCCATCTCTGCATTCCGGCTTGTATGCCACTGGTTTGACGTACCTTTGTCCATTGTAATCGGAAGCGGAACATAATCGCACCCCAGATCACTCAGTCCGTTTGTCTCATAAGGCTCTGCCAGATTGTAATAGAACTGCCACCATTGGTCAACCATTCCGAGAACAGCACCGGTTCCTAATTTATCCAGATATTCTTCGTATGTACTGGTAAACGACTGCGGATCAAAAATACCCTTGCGGTACTCTTCGTTCAGCTTCTGAAAATACCGTCTGGCAGTCTCCGTCGTATTATAATCAATGACCTGATCATTCCCGGGATCAACCATACAACTTCCGTCATTGGGATATCCATCCAGAAACTGCGGCACATTCTCCAGACAGAAGAATCTCCAGTCATCGCACAACATGGTAAACGGAACATTTTTTGTTCCGCCCGGCATGACCGGATTCGCCTGCACATAAGCTTCGATCAGATCAAAATATTCATCCACCGTTGTAATCTTCGGATATCCGGCCCATTTTAAAACGCGCGTCTGTATCCAGAATGCCTCGCCCGTATGCGTCACTTCAACATTCTCTCCCTGAGACACACAAAACTGTGGAATCCAGTAAATATGTCCGTCTTCCTGCCGGAAGCGCTCCCACTGTTCCTCCGAAAGATAATTCCTGATATTCGGATAATCATCCCAGTATTCATCAATCGGGATCAAAGCATCTGCCTCCAGTAATGCTTTCTCTCCAAGAATAAAATCCGGATATTCTCCCGAAGCAATGTACGAATTGAGCACCTCTTCCTTGGATTGTCCAACCAGCCAGTTCTCCTCGCAGTCTGCTCCGATCTTGTCAGCAATGATTTCCTTTATATCGTTCTGCATTCCCAGTGGTCTGCCCGTAACACTGAAAAAAGCGGTAAAATGTTTAATTTCCGGTTTCTGCCTATATTGAACGTTGTAACTGTATCCCCCAAGTACAATAAGCAATCCAATCACAACTAAAGTTGATACGATTTTCTTTTTCATATAACTCTACCTTCTCCTCAAAAGCTTTCTTTTATTATAGCTTTTTTTCTGTCAAAGGACAAGCAATCGCATCCGCAAGCACGGTTAAAGTGATATATTCTCTCCTCTTAATCCATTAAATGCACCCTTGATGGCAGCCTCCTCATGTGCGATCAGCCACTTGTTTTTCGCGGTCATAAGTTTGTCCTCACCATCTGCTGCAAGGGTAAAATCAATCGGTGTGTTTGTACCCTTCGGCAAGATCACAACACACTTAAATCCACCGTCTGCTGCGTTGCACGGTGCATAATGAAGTGTCGTCTCATACATTTCAACGACCGTTCCTGCCGGAACCTTAAAAGCCTCGATTTTTGCTGTATCATAAGTAAATTCATCCGTTACATCCGGCAGCCATCCCAATAAAAGGATCATATCCGTTACCGCAATGTTGATTTCGGAATTTCTATGATATTCTACCGCGTTTAACTTGTGATTGTTTCCGTTGCAGTAACCAATCTGGATTGGAAGTCCGCCAAAGACACGCTCGCTGAATGTCTTTGCTTCCGGAACCGCTTCAAGCTCCTCGACTGACGGCACATAAATAACATCCTCCGGAAGCGGTGTGTGCTCCATCCCCTTTATCAGTTTTGTGCATTCGATGTTATTCCAAACCTTACCGTATTTACGGAATTTTTCATCATTAACAGAAAAAATCTCCATGATTACCTCCTCATACTCATTTTTTCTGAGTATAACAGTTTGGTAGCCATGGAGACATGCCTTTCTTTGTCTTTACAATGTCACTTTTTTGTCTTTTTCCAGCAATGCCCGATGATGGGCATATGATTCCCTCTGCTTTTTCTTAACAAGCTGCTTTCGGTATTCACTCGTCAGCATTCCATACCGCTTGCGAAACAGATTGGTAAACGCTTTACTATTGGCAAATCCATGATCAAATGCAATATCCACGATCTGCTTATCCGTATTTTCCAAATCCTTTACCGCATGTTCTAACCGGATATTTTGCAGATAATCCTTATAATTGATGCCCGCATAGCGTGCAAACATTTTTGACAGATAAGACGGCGAATATCCAAATATTCCCGCCAGTTTTCCAAGCGAAATATCTTCCATATAATGATCCTTGAGATAGGATGGAATCATACCGAGCCGGTTCAGCTGCTGATTGCTTTTGAGCAATTCATCCTGCACATCCAGCTTCCTGTATTTCTTTACCAGAATATGTAATAGTTGATAAAACATACTTAAAATTTCAAAATCATAGCCATCTGTCTGCATCCGATACACCTTATACATCCGAAAGATCAGACATGCCACCTGCTCATCGTATGTCCGTTCACTGTGCGAAAACCAGATAAACTGCTCGCCCGTAAAGTACGACGCGAACTGATTCAGCGGAATCTGCAGCACAATTGTGTGATTCGGCCTGTTCGCATGGATCGCATGCACCTCGTTGCTGTTGACAATGATGAACTCGCCTTCTCCCAGATGACAATGCGTTGTGTCAAGAATAAAATCAAGTTCTCCTTCCTGCACTGCAAAAATCTCAATCGACCGGTGCCAGTGTTTCTCCCTGATATATTTTCCGCTGTGTCCCTCGAATAAAAAAAGTTTAAACGGAAAGCCTTTGTCCGGCACAATAACCTCATGTTGATACTGCTGCTCTGTCATATGCTCCCACATAACTATCACATATTTCTTGACTAGACATTAAATCTGAAAAGAATCACATCACCGTCTTTAACCACATAATCCTTTCCTTCCATGCCAACGATTCCTTTTTCTCTGGCTGCCGCAAGGCTTCCGTTATCGAGCAGATCCTGATAATTGACAACCTCTGCCTTGATAAATCCACGTTCAAAATCCGTATGGATCTTTCCGGCTGCCTGTGGTGCCTTGGTTCCTTTTTTAATGGTCCATGCACGGCACTCATCTTCGCCGGCTGTCAGGAAACTGATCAGTCCCAGCAGACTGTAACTTGCCGCTACCAGCTTATCCAGACCACTGGATGAAACGCCGAGGTCATCAAGATATTCCTTTTTCTCTTCATCGGAAAGTTCGGAAAGTTCCTGCTCGATCTGTGCACAGATCACAAATACTTCTGCACCTTCTTCTTTTGCCATCTCACGCACTTTTGCCACATGCGGATTGGAAGCTCCATCATCGGCCAGATCATCCTCTGCTACATTTGCAGCATAGATGGTAGGCTTTGCAGTAAGGAGGTTGTATCCCTTAAACCAAATCTGTGCGTCATCATCATCCGGCACCTCAAAGGTTCTCGCCATCTTTCCATCTTCCAGATGTGCCTTGACTGCCTCAACAAGTTCTAACTCCTTGGCAAGTGTCTTGTCCATTCTTGCCTGCTTGGCAATCTTTGCAATTCTTCTGTCGAGAATCTCAATATCCGAAAAGATCAGTTCCAGATTGATGGTCTCGATATCACGCGCCGGATCAATGGAACCGTCGACGTGGATAATATTGGTATCCTCGAAACAGCGCACTACATGTACAATCGCATCGACCTCCCGAATATTGGCAAGGAACTGGTTTCCGAGTCCCTCTCCCTTGCTGGCACCTTTTACAAGTCCTGCAATATCAACAAATTCGATTGTGGCAGGTGTAACCTTTTTTGTATGATAAAGTTCACCGAGCTTTACGATTCTCTCATCCGGAACCGAAACAATTCCAACATTCGGGTCGATCGTTGCGAATGGATAGTTTGCAGATAAGGCACCTGCTTTGGTCAGTGAGTTGAATAATGTACTTTTTCCCACGTTTGGGAGTCCGACAATGCCGAGTTTCATGATATATATTTCTCCTTTGAAAAGTATTGTAAGCTAATAAAAACAATATATAGTGTACCACATTAATGCTTAATTGTACAATTATTTCTCCCTAGCTGCCAAAATGCCACGGCACTTGCCGCCGCTACATTGAGCGAATCCACGCCATGCGCCATCGGAATACAGACCGTATAATCGCAGTCCGCAATCGTATGTCCTGCCAGACCATCCCCTTCCGTG
>ENA-OOWH01001035-OOWH01001035.1-human-gut-metagenome-genome-assembly--contig:-NODE-1035-length-18650-cov-3.142942_pt1 | contig 18650 bp, 11 predicted proteins | sample MGYA00241576_ERZ501321 | MGnify/ENA primary metagenome ERZ501321 (study PRJEB25962, sample SAMEA2042733) | human gut metagenome | biome: human gut; feature: human-associated habitat; material: faeces... | reverse complement strand
GTAATTGTGGCACAGACGGTAATTCCACAGCTTACAAGTCTGTTCTCCTAAGTCATGGGAGCAATTCTTGACAAGATAACTGAATTTATAAAGGAAATGCTGCAAGGGTGGGTGATGGACAATCTCTCTACGATGTTTACAGATGTAAATGGGAAAGTCGGAACTATCGCCGGAGAGGTTGGCAGAACACCCAGCTCGTGGAACAGCGGAGTGTTTTCCATGATAGAAAATCTTTCGGAAAATGTGATGATACCCATAGCGGGTATGATTATCAGTGCGATACTCTGCTATGAGCTGATTACAATGGTCATGGATAAGAATAATATGCACGAGGTAGGAAGTGAATTTTTCTTTCGCTACCTCATCAAAGCGTGTATTGCTGTTTTACTGCTCAGTTATACGTTTGACATCACAATGGCTATTTTTGACGTGGGAAACCATATCGTGACAAGGGCGGGAGGCATTATCTCCGGCTCTACGAATATTGACGTGGCAGATACCTTGCAGACGATGTTTGAGAGCCAGCTTGAAACAATGGAAATCGGAGAACTGATCGGGCTTGGTATCGAAACCATGATTGTCAGCTTATGTATGAAAATCATTTCCCTGCTTATTACCGTCATGCTTTACGGGAGAATGATTGAAATTTACCTTTATGTTTCAGTAGCACCTGTTCCCTTTGCGACATTCAGCAACAGGGAATGGGGCGGTATCGGCAACAATTATATCAAGGGACTTTGTTCACTGGCATTTCAGGGATTTTTTATTATGGTGTGCGTGGCAATTTATGCGGTGCTGGTATCCGGCATTACGGTGGCGGACAATCTGCACACGGCACTATGGTCGGTGGCAGCGTATACCGTTATCCTGTGTTTCAGTTTATTTAAGACAGGTTCCCTTGCAAAATCAATCTGGAATGCCCATTAGCAGGTATTGCAGAACGGAAAGGAGGAAGCAGCCGGAGGGTTCATGCCCGTTCCGGCTGTGATGCTTATGGCAATTTCAGTGGCAGTGCCAAAGAATTTAAGCAGTATTAAGACAAAAGTGGCGATGAACTTAACGAAACGTCAGCTTATTTGTTTCGGAAGTGCCGGTGCAGTGGGAATCCCTTTTTATATTTTTACAAAGGGAATCCTCGGTACGCAGGCAGCGGCACTTCTTATGGTAGCCCTTATGCTGCCGTTTTTCTTTCTGGCAATGTATGAAAAGGACGGGTTTCCGGCAGAGAAAATTCTGTATTTTATGATACGGCAGAAATTTCTCGTGCCGGGGATACGCCCCTATAAATCAGAAAATCTTTACAGACAGTTGGAAGAAACGGAACGAATGAAAAAGGAGGTGTATGAGCTTGAAGAAAAAGCAAACGGCAGAAAAGCCGGACGGACATAAGAAAAATACGAAATCGAAGCCGGGACTTAACTTTGCAGAAAGAAAACGGCTTGTCAAGCTGAAACGGCAGCTTGCAGGCAGCCATAAAAACGCAGAGAAACCGACTACGGCACAGAAAACCATAACATTCAAAAAGATGTATCGGGACGGTATCTGTCAGGTAACTTCTACGTTTTATACAAAAATGGTAGAGTTTTATGATATAAACTATGACCTTTTGGAAATCGAGGATAAGGGGGAAATACTGGAGGAATACAGCAGGCTTATCAATTATTTTGACCCGTCTATTAAGTTTGAGCTGTTTCTGTTCAATCGGCAGGTCAACGAGCAGACCTTAATTGACCAGTTTGACATTCCTTTGCAGGGCGATGACTTTGACGATATTCGTGAGGAATATACGCAGATGTTAAAGAAACAGGCAGCAAAGGGGAATAACGGTATTATAAAATCAAAGTATCTGATTTTCGGGATTGAGAGCAGAGGCTTCAAGGAGGCGAGGGCAAAACTTGCCAGCATAGAAGCCGATGTAATTAAGAATTTTACCAATCTTGGCACACACGCAAAAAGTCTTGACGGAAAGGAACGCCTGCGTATCCTGCATGAGTATTTTAATCAGGATACCATGGAGCCTTTCCGTTTTTCTTTTCAGGAGCTGGCAGAGTCCGGAAAAAGCGTGAAAGATTATATTGCCCCGCCGGGATTTGACTTTCGCTATCCGAGCCGTTTTAAGGCGGGAAAGATGTATGGCAGTGTTCACTATCTGGACATCATCGCTCCGAAGTTTGATGATGAACTGTTAAAAAAGCTGCTTGACCTTGATGATAACCTGACCATTACCATGCACTTGCAGACGATGGACCCGGTTAAGGCAATCAAGATGTTGAAAGGTGCGTTGACGAATATCCAGAAGATGAAGATTGAGGAGCAGAAGAAAGCGGTACGCTCCGGTTATGACATGGATATTCTTCCGACAGACATCATTACTTATGAAAAAGACACCCTTGACCTTTTGGACGATTTGAACAGCAGCAATCAGAAGATGGTAAAAATAACATTTCTGATTACCTGTTATGGAAGAAGTAAACGTGCGTTGGAAAATATCACACAGCGGGTATCCGGTATTATCCAGCAGGCAAACTGTAATTTAAGGTGTATGCAGTATTTACAGGAACAGGGACTGATGGCATCTGCTCCGATTGGCTGTAATGAAACAGGGATTGAGAGGGATTTGACAACAAAGAGTACAGCTATCTTAGTGCCGTTTTGTACGCAGGAATTATTTATGCCAGCTCCGGCTATTTATTATGGCTTAAATGCCCTAAGTAACAACATGATTATGGCAGACAGGAAAAGGCTGCGTACACCCAACGGTGTGATACTCGGTACGCCGGGAAGCGGAAAGTCCTTTAGTGCAAAGCGGGAGATTTTATCCTGTTTCCTGATGACAAAGGACGATATTGTGGTCTGCGATCCGGAGGGAGAGTATTTTGCCCTTGTGGGAGCGTTGCATGGGCAGGTGGTGCGGCTGGCAACCAATTCCAAAGATTACTTAAATCCGATGGATATACAGCTTTCGCATAAGGGGGATAAAGAAGCGTTGAAGCTGAAATCCGATTTTATCATTACCCTGTGTGATTTGATTGCCGGAGGAAAGAACGGTCTGGAAAATGATGAGAAAGGTATCATTGATGAATGTATCCGTCATATTTACGATGATTATTTTGAAAATCCCGTGCCGGAGAATATGCCAGTCCTTGAGGATTTGTATAATGCCCTGTTAGAGCATAAGAACAAAAAGGCAGAACGGATTGCAAACTCCCTTGTGCTGTATGTGCATGGTTCACAGAATTATTTTAATCACCGCACCAATGTAGACAGTCAGAACCGTATCATGTGTTTTGACATCAGGGACTTGGGAAACCAGTTAAAAGAGCTTGGAATGTTAATCGTGCAGGATGCGGTCTGGAACAGGGTATCTCAGAACCGGGAGCGTAAGATTGCCACCCGCTATTACTGTGATGAGTTCCACCTTTTGCTGAAGGAAAAACAGACCGCTGTGTATTCGGTGGAAATCTGGAAGCGTTTCCGTAAATGGGGCGGTATTCCGACAGGACTGACGCAGAATGTGGGCGATTTTTTGAAGTCGGAGGAAATCGAGGGAATCCTCGGCAATTCGGATTTTATCTATCTTTTGAATCAAAATGCAAAAGATCAGGCAATTCTTGCAGATAAGCTGGGACTGTCAGAAAAGCAGCTTGCCCATGTGACGAATTCGGAGCCGGGGTGTGGTCTGATACTGTTTGATAACGTGGTTATCCCGTTTGTAGACAAATATCCGTCCGATACAAAGACCTATGCGATTATGAATACCCGCCCGGAGGAAAGCGTAAGGCAGGAGGTGGAATGAATTTGAAAATAGGGTTGATTGATGTGGACGGACATCATTTTCCAAATCTCTGCTTAATGAAACTATCTGCATATCATAAGGCAAGAGGCGATACAGTGGAATGGCATGATGGCAGAAAGAAATATGACCTTGTTTATATGAGCAGGGTATTTACAGATACTTATACGAAAGATTTTACAGGTGGGATTCATGCGGACTGTATCATTAAAGGCGGTACGGGTTATGGACTGAAGAATAAACTGGAGGAGGAAGTGGAGCATAGTTATCCCGATTATGGCTTGTATTCGCAGTTTTCAGATACGGCTTATGGTTTCCTGTCACGGGGGTGTCCCCGTGGCTGCGGCTTCTGCATCGTGGGAGAAAAAGAGGGAAGAAAAACAGAGGCAGTAGCGGATTTGTCTGAGTTTTGGAGTGGACAGAGAAAAATCACATTACTGGATGCCAATATTTTAGCCTGTCCCGATTGGAAACGGTTGTTAGGGCAGCTTGCAGATAGTGGGGCAACCGTAGATTTTACACAGGGATTGGATATTCGTCTGATCACACCGGAAAAAGTAAAGGCACTCAACAAAGTAAAGACAAAAATGCTGCATTTTGCATGGGATAATCCGGAAGATGACCTGACACCGTATTTCAGAAAATTTTCTGACCTTACTTCTGTAAAAGATTATCGGAAAAGACGTGTCTATGTACTTACTAACTATGGGAGTACGCAGGAACAGGACTTATATCGCATTTATACCCTGCGTGAAATGGGTTACGAACCTTTTGTGATGGTCTACGAAAAGCCGACAGCACCGCCGGAAACAAGGAAACTGCAACGGTGGGTAAATAATAAATGGTTGTTCCATGCTGTGCCGGATTTTAAGGATTATGACCCGACAGGATATGCAAAGGGAAAAACAAAGGAAAAATAATGTGGAGGAAGCTACATGGCAGAAGATAAGAAAAAGAAAATGGCTGTATTTGCACAGGAGAAAAATTCTTTTATCGGAGAAATTCCAAAAGAGGGAAAGAACGGTAAAAAGAAAAAATCCGTAGCATATCAGCCGAGAGATGCAGATACCACTTCTGGACAGAATGTCCAGAGGTCAGAAAGTACAGTGAAGTATCAGAAAACAGATACTTCTGGACAGAATGTCCAAAAGTCCGAGGGTGCAGAAGCCGGAGATAAGTCGGGGAGTGACTTTATACAGCCGGACAGCACTTTTACAGAGGAAACAGAAGAAAAACATTCCGGCGATGATTACCGCCGCAGGGACACCTATCATCAGTCGCAGAAGAAAGGCAGGTATCAAAGGAGGGAATATCAAAGCCGGGAAAAGACAAAAACCTCTGATTTTGAGCAGAATTTCCAGACAAAGGACACCACATTTACCGAAGCGGCAGAACCGGAATTTCAAGGCAGTAAAAAGTTAGATAGGCTGCAAAAGAAAGCGGAAAAAGCAGGGAAAAAGGCAGAAACGGCTCAAAAGAAGCTTCCGAAGAAAACAGAGTATTCTCTGGAGCGTGTTTTTGATGAAAAGACCGGAAAAACAAAATATGTTCTGACTACGGTAAAAAAAGATAAGCCATTCAAGCCGGACAGTCCGGTAAAAAGAGCCGCAGGCAGGGCGGGTATGGAGTATTCCAATTTTGCCCATAGTAAGGTTGCCGAGGTGGAAAAGGAAAATTCCGGTGTGGAGGCGGCTCATAAGATAGAACAGCGGACAGAAGATGTCTATCGTTTTTCCAAACGGCATTATAAAGGCAAAGCCGAAAGGCGGCGGGAGAAAGCAGAGAAACTTGAGAAAAAGCAGGTACAGAAAGAAATCAATTTCCGCTATCAGAAGTTTATCGAGGAAAATCCCGAAATGCAGGAAAAGACCTTGAAAAAGCAGTTGCAGAAAAGGTTTCAAAAACAGCGTATCAAACGGGAATATGCCAAAGCAAGGAGGGCGGGGCAGACTGCTAAAACAGCAAAGGAAACCGCAGCAAAGTCAGGAAATCTTGTGACAGTGACAGCCAGAAAGATACAGGAGATTGCGACAAAAAATGCTTCCATGCTGTTTGCCATAGGAGCGTTGGCACTGCTTCTTGTGATGATTATGACAGCGGTATCCTCCTGCGGAGCGATGTTTTCAGAGGGAATCGGTACAACTCTGGCGGGAAGTTATATGAGTGTTCCGGCGGAAATTGATGCGGCAGACTTAGCATTTTCTGAGCTGGAAAAGGAGTTGCAGGCAGAGATTGATGCCATAGAAACGACATATCCGGATTATGATGAGTACCGCTATAATCTGGCGGCTATCGGACATGACCCGTTTGCCTTAATCAGTTATCTGTCGGCAGTCCATACAGAATTTACGGCAAGTGAAGTGCAGGGAGAAATCGAAGCTCTGTTTGGAGAGATGTATACGCTGACCTTAAATCCAATCGAAGAGGTAAGGACGAGGACGGTAACGAAAACTGGCACTCATACGGTAACAGACCCGGTCACAGGGGAAGAAACAGAGGAAGAGTATGAGTATGAAGAGGAAGAAGAATATACCGTAACAATTTTGGAAGTGACCCTGACAGCAAAAGATTTGAATTTTGTTGTTGCCGGACACATGAAAGAGGAGCAGAGAGATTTGTTTGCTCTTTATAAGCAGACCCACGGGCTGACACAGCAGTTTTATAAACCGCTTGATTTGTATTGGTATAACTATGTGAGCAGTTATTACGGCTGGCGTATCAATCCGGTGACAGAGCAGGAGCAGTTGCACCGGGGCGTGGATATAGCTGTTCCAACGGGGACAACCGTGTATGCGGCGATGGACGGAACCGTGACAACGGCAACGTATGACAGCAGTTACGGGAATTATGTCGTGATTGAGGACGAGAAAGGATATTGTACGAAATATGCCCACATGGAGCGTTTGAGTGTCCGGGCAGGGCAGAGCGTGACGCATGGAGATGTCATCGGGACTACGGGAAATACAGGAAGCAGCAGCGGAAGCCATTTGCATATCGAATGTCTGTATAACGGGGAGTATTATAACCCGTTATTTTATTTTGAAGCAGGTACAGATACCTTGTACGGCGAAGCACCGAGCAGCGGAAGTGGCGGTGGAAATGCCATCCCGCCGGATTCTTACGATGATGCAACCGTGCAGGCTTTAATGGAAGAAGCGGCAAGATATTTAGGTTATCCCTATGTATGGGGCGGTTCCAGTCCGTCTACCAGTTTTGACTGTTCCGGTTTTGTCTGTTGGGTGTTTACAAACAGTGGAGTCCACAACCTGCCACGCACCACGGCACAGGGAATTTATGACCAGTGTACGCCTGTGTCGGCAGCGGATGCAAAAGCCGGGGATATTATCTTTTTCACGGGTACATACAATTCGGGTGTACCAGTAAGCCATGTGGGGATTTACTGCGGAAACGGGGTAATGATTCACTGCGGAGATCCAATTAGTTATGCTTCAATCAATTCTTCCTACTGGCAAAGCCATTTCTATGCGTTTGGAAGATTAAATTAACAGGGAAGTGAAAATTTATGACGAAAGAAAGAATTGTAAAGGAGCTTTCCAGAGTCCGGGAACAGCTTGCAGGATTGCAGGAAAGAGAAAAGGACTTGGCGGAACAGCTTCAGATGGCGGAGGATGCGGAGAAGATGAAATTTATTGAAAAGAATAAAATCTCTTTGGATCGGCTGATTTTACTGAATAAAGTCAGCGAGGAAGAAATCTTACGTCTGTTAAAAGAAAAAGAACAGAGAGAAACAGCACAATCAGGAGAAAAGGAGGCTTACAGCCATGAAGAAAATGAAATTATCATCTAAGGCGGCTCTGTCGCTTGCATTATCTGCCGTATTATTTTGTATGCCTGCGGCGGCATTTTCCATGAATGGCAATTATGCAATGAGCGTTTTTGCCGGAGAAACGGAACAGGAAACGGAAACTGCCAAACCGGAGGAAGATAAAAAGCCGGAGGAAAGCACGGAACAGACACCGGGTGAGAATGAAACGGAGGGAAGTACCGAAGAAAGCACCGGGGACAGTACGGTATCGGGGAATGAAACACCGGAGCCGGTATGTAGCTGTGAGGATAAATGCGGGGCGTATGATTATGATAAAAACTGCCCTGTCTGTGCGAAGGATTATAAGCTCTGTACTTATAAAAAGCCGAATGTAACCATAAAGATCAATCAGCCGGAGGACTGGCATAATGATACGGCTTCCGTTTCATTCAGTGTGGCAGATACGGCACAGACCGGGAATTTTGAGATAGCAAAAATTCAGGCAAAGGTAGGGCAGAACGGAAGCTGGACAGATGTGACAGAGGACAGGAAGTTAAAGATTTCAGAGAACTGTACCGTGTATGTGCTTGTCACAGACCAGAAAGGCAATACCTATGAGAAAAACCGTGCAATCAAGTGTTTTGATACCGTAAAACCTACCTTAAATGCGGCAGTCAGTGACGGACTGTTAAGCATACAGGTACATGATACCGATTCCGATGCAAAGGCAGTCTATGTCAACGGATATGAATTTACAGAGCTGACAGGCGGTACATTAAATATCCGTCTGCAACAGTTTGATGCAGGGTATGAGTATTTTACGATTTATGCAATGGACAATGCCGGAAATATGTCGGAGATTTATAAGACGAAAAATCCGTATTACAAAGACCCTGCCGATACCAGTGACAAAAATCCGGCAGAGCAGCTCCCGGAGAGTGCGAAGCCTACCAAACCGGGAAGTGCCACAGGAACAGTAACGGAAATACCACTTCACAGTCAAGCAGCCCTGCCGAGCAGAAAAAACAGGCGATGAAAGAAGCGGATGCCGCAGAAAAGGCGGAAAGCGGGCAAACGGAAAATACAGAAAAGTCCGGGCTGGGAAAAGAATTTTACACCATTCAGACGGCAACAGATAAAGTCTTTTATCTGGTTATTGACCGGGACGGAGAGGAAGAAAAGGTGTATTTCCTGACCGAGATTACAGAAAATGACCTGTTAAATACAACTTCCGATAACAGCGAAACCTTACCGAAAAATTCCGCAGCGTTGGAGTCTACAATCCCGAATGGGGAAGGTGCGTTGCCGAACAATAACGGGGAACAGACGGACACATCAGACAGTGAGCCGGAAACCGAAAATGCAGAAACAGCGGAAAACACGGAAGATACAGAACCGGAGCAGGAAGTGAAAAAAGAGCCGAATCCGATGATTTTTTATCTGTTGATGGGCGGTGCTGCCGTTCTTTTCATCGGCGGAGCTTACTATTTTAAGGTTGTCCGCAAGAAGAAAGAGGACTTCATCGAGGATGAAGATGAGGACGAGGAAGAAGAGGAAGAATACGAAAATGAAGATGAGGAGTCAGAGGAAGATTCCGAAGAAGATTTCTTTGACGGACAGGAGGAATAAGGATGCAGTTAGTGATCACAGAGAAACCGAGTGTGGCACAGGCAATCGCCCATGTCATCGGTGCAAAAGAGAGAAAAGACGGTTATGTGGAGGGAAACGGCTATCTCGTTTCATGGTGTGTGGGACATCTGGTAGAGCTGGCACAGCCGGAGGCTTATTCGGAGGCATGGAAAAAATGGAGTTATAAAAGCCTTCCTATGATTCCGGAGCAGTGGCAGCATGAAGTGAAAAAGGATACGGCGGCACAGTACAAAGTATTAAAAGAATTGATGCGTGACAGCAGAGTGGACAGCGTGGTATGTGCCACCGATGCCGGACGGGAAGGAGAGCTTATCTTCCGTCTGGTCTATGAACAGGCAGGCTGCAAAAAGCCGATGAAACGCTTGTGGATTTCCTCAATGGAGGAATGTGCAATCCGTGAGGGATTTGCCAGTTTAAAACCGGGCAGCGAATATGACAGTCTGTATCACTCTGCACTTTGCAGACAGCAGGCAGACTGGCTTGTAGGACTGAATGGTACGAGATTATTTACGGTGTTATATGGCGGCAAGGTATTAAAGGTCGGCAGGGTGCAGACGCCCACCCTTGCCATGCTGGTAGACCGGGAAGTACAGATTATGGATTTTCAGAAAGAGCAGTATTACATGGCTCATATCCTGATGGATGGGATGGATGCCGTTACAGAGCGGATTGACGATAAGGCAGGGGCGGAACATATTGCTGCAGCGTGTGAAAGTCAGAGAGCGGAGGGTCGGTCGGGATTAAAGGAAAATAAAAGCGTTGCACCGCCGAAGCTCTATGACCTTACGACACTTCAAAGGGATGCCAACCGTATTTTTGGTTTCACGGCAAAGCAGACCTTAGAGTATACGCAGAGCCTTTATGAAAAGAAGCTGGTTACCTATCCGAGAACGGACAGCCAGTATTTATCCGATGACATGGAGGACACTGCAAGGGCGGTAATCGGTGCTGTCTATCAGGCAATTTTGTTTGAAGAACAGACGAAAGATACACCGGATATAAAAAGAGTGCTGAACAGTAAAAAAGTCACAGACCACCATGCAATCATTCCGACAATGGAGATTACCAAAACAGATCTTTCCACTGTGCCGGAGGGAGAAATGAAAATCCTTTCCCTTTCTGCGAACCGCCTGTTATGTGCCACAGGGGAGAAGCACCTGTATGAAACCGTAAAAGCAGAGTTTTCCTGCGGAGGTTACAGCTTTCGTGTATCTGGAAAAACGGTTCTGCAGAACGGCTGGAAAGATTTTGAAGCTGCACTGAAACGCACCTATAAGGTTGAGAAAACAGAGGAGGACAAAGAAGAAAAGAAGCTGCCGGAACTGTCAGAAGGCATGACGTTTCCGGTTATGCAGACAAAGGTAACGGAGCATTTTACACAGCCGCCGAAGCACTTTACAGAGGACAGCCTGCTGTCCGCTATGGAACGGGCCGGAGCGGAAGAGATGGGCGATGATGTGGAGCGTAAGGGACTTGGCACACCTGCCACCAGAGCAGACATTATCGAGAAGCTGGTCAAAGACGGATTTGTAAAGCGTGAGAAAAAACAGATGCTGCCAACAGAGGATGGCATGAAGCTGATTACCGTTCTGCCGGATTTGGTAAAATCCCCAAAACTCACAGCAGACTGGGAAAATGCCCTGACTTTAGTGGCAAAGGGCGAATATTCCATGCAGGAGTTCATGGCTGGCATTGAAGATATGGTACGGGAACTGGTGCAGACCTATCACAGCATCAGCGATGAACAGAAGTCCTTATTCGGGACTACACAGGAGGTATTTGGTAAATGCCCGAAATGCGGCGGCGATGTGGTAAAAGGAAAATTCGGTGCGTATTGCAGGAATAAATGCGGCATGAATGTGGGCAGGGCGATGGGAACAGTGCTTTCCGACAGCCAGATAAAAAGTCTGCTGGAGGGCAAAAAGACTCTTGTAAAAGGACTGAAAGGGAAGAAAGGAGGCTATGATGCGTACTTGATTCCGGAGGGGATTGAAGATTATTCCTACATAAAAGACGGAAAGGAAATGAAAGGTTCGCAGTATAGGTTCAAAATGGAATTTCCCAAAAAGAGCAGCGAAGTGAAAAGGAGATAGGACGATGAATACAGAAATGAAAAAGACCGTTATTTACAGTACAGGAGATAAGATTTTAAGTGCCATGAAGGAGCAGGACATTAGTATTCCAGAGCTTTCTCTGGCGTGTGGTGTCCGGGAAAACGTGATTATGGATATTCTGGCAGGAATCCGGGAACCGGATATTACTACCCTCTGTAAAATTGCAGATGCGTTGGGAATTTGTGTGCATGAGCTGTGTCCTGATGAAGAAAAATATGCAATTCCGGTGGAAAAGGACATCCTTGCAAAGCTCATTGTGGTAAGTGAGTTAAATGGGGGGAATTTATCGGAACTGATTGGTACTATTTTAGAAAAAGGCATTGAGGAACATGGTTTTTATGAATAAGGCGGCGGGGCTTATCCCCTCCGCTGTTTTGGAGGAATGCTTATGATAACAAAATATCAGATGATTTCTGCTCTGGCGGAAGATACCGCAAGGCAGGTGGCAAAAAACGGGCAGGAGTGGACAAGTTATCTGACCACTGCCGCAAGGCTCTACAAATATCCGTTCCATGAGCAGATGCTCATTTATGCACAAAGACCGGATGCGACAGCCTGTGCTTCCATTGAGATATGGAATGAAAAAATGAATTGCTGGGTAAACCGGGGAGCAAAAGGGATTGCCTTGTTAGATACGGAAAGGGAGCGTCCAAGGTTAAAATATGTTTTTGACATATCCGATGTGCATAAGGCAAGAAGAATCGGGCGTGATCCATATCTTTGGGAGCTTAGAGAGGAACATCAGGAAACGGTGCTTGCCCAACTTGAAAAGACCTACGGAGAAACAGATAGAACGCTCTCTTTTGAACAGCGGCTATTGGAACTTGCTGACCGGATTGCACAGGATTATTATGAAGAGCTTCTGCCGGAAATTGAATATGTGAAAGAGGGCAGTTTTTTAGAGGAACTTGATGAGTTTAATGTGGGAGTACGGCTTCGTGATACGTTGTCATCGAGCATTGCATATACCTTGCTGTCACGTTGCGGTGCAGACATGGAAATGTGGAGGGACGAACTTGATTTTTCTTATATCAGCGATTTTAATACCACAAAAACCCTGTCTGTTATCGGCACAGCTACAACGGATATGTGTAAGCCTATTCTCATGGAAATAGGAAGAACCATAGGAGCATATAACCGTCAGCTTGCAAGGCAAAATGCCTTAAAAAAGGCGGAGGAAAAACCCGTAAAAGAAGATTCGGTAACTTCCCCGGAAAAATCAGAAAAAACATTTGCAAATATGTCTGATGTATACTATAATGCGTTAAAGCGTGAAAGCGAAAAAGAAACACAGCAATCCAAAATAGAAGAACAAAAGCAAAAGGAGGATACAGCACATGAAACTGACATACGAGAAGAACGGGGACTATCTGATTCCGAACCTGACCGTGAACGAGGAGCCGGAGGGAATGCTGACAAAGTACGGACTGATGAGGAAGAACTTTCTGAAAGAACACCGGAAAGGGATTTATCAAGGCATGATACTGACGGGCGAATTGAAAGCACACTGTCTGGAGATACAGGAGCAGGCAGAACAGAGAATGGAAGTTATGACCAGCCGGATGGCGAAAACCGAGGGCGTGACCGAGAAACTGAAAGCAGCCGATCCGATGAAGTGGACAGCGAAGATGAACAACATCAGACACGCAGCGGAGGAGAGCATATTGACGGAGCTGATTTATATTTAAGCCCGGATATACAAATTCATACAGAAACGGCAGAGCCGGATAGTGAGAAAGATTCATTATCCGGTTCTTTTTTGCCCGAATTATCTGAAATGGAGCAGGGAGAGGCGTTGCAGCGTGGCATTTTATGCAGCGATGAGTTCCTGAAGCATAAAAGACCGGAGATAGCGGGCTATTTTCAGATGGAGCAGGATGCAAAGATACAGGCAGAATATCTGAAAAACTCATTCCGTATGGAAGAATACACGGAATTTAACATTGAGGAACTGCGGGGTGGTTATCGAGCTGACGAGGATGGCATTACTCTGTGGAAAGGAAATTATCTGACCCGTGAAGCGGAAAGCAGGCTGTCATGGGATGAGGCACGTTTCCTTGTTTATTCTTACATTGAGGATGGTGTGTATTTACTTCCGAGAGAAGAAGCAGAGAAGATTGAAACAAACGGAATGTATCAGCAGCTCGATTTGTTTACCATGTTCACGGAGCAGGCGGGGAATCTTGCCGTAAAACAGGCAGAGGAAGCAATGCCGATTCAGCCAGTGGCAAAGATACCGCCGGAACAGTTAGCGGATATTATCCGGAGTGGCGGTGGCAGGGATAACAGCAGAAAGCGTATCTATGCCAAATATCAGCAGGGCAAGACACCGGAAGAAATGACTGCATTTTTACAGAAGGAATACGGTACAACCGGAAAAGGCTTTGAATTTAATGGAAAACAGCTTGCAGTATGGTTCGATGAGGGCGGTATGCGTGTGGGATACGGCACATCGGCGGAACATCCGGTGTTTCAGATGAGCTGGCAGGAGGTAGAAGCCCAAATACGGTCACAGGTGGTAAACGGCACTTATATGGGTGCAAATGAAGCCTACCTTGTGGATGAAGCGGAACGTGAACGGATTGCAGGGCATTTGTTTTTCTTCTTTCGGGATGGTATGGGAGAACTGCCGGAAGAACTGGGGTTAAAAGCAGGGAATTATCCTGATTCCCACGCACGGCTTTTAGAGATGCTTTCTACGAGGGAGGGCGTGGAACTGCTTGCCGCCCACATGGATCAGGCTCTTCATCAGTTGAAAACGGGAGTGAAAAAATTGGGTTTCCGTTCTGTTATGCCGAAAGAGGAGCTGCGGGAAGAACTTGGAAACCAGCTCTTAGAGAAGCAGACATTTCCGACAGCAGACCATGTGGACATCAAAAAAGAGGATTTTATCACGCAGGATGAAATTGACCACAGGCTAGGCAGGGGAAGCGGCTTTTCACATGGTTCGTTCCGTATCTATGAGTATTTCAAAGAGGGACATGACAGCAAAGAAGCAGCCGATTTTTTGAAAAAAGAATACGGTACAGGCGGAAGTTCCCATGCACTTGCAGGCTCAGACCACAGTTGGGAAGATCATGATTTTAAAGGTATCGAACTGAAAAAGGGGAATATCAGCGAACCGTATGCACAAGTGCTTTTATCGTGGAAAGTGGTGGAAAAGCGTATACGCAAACTGGTAGAGGAAGATAAGTATTTATCTCCGGCGGGGAAAGAAGCCTATGCAAAGTACAAAGAGGAAGAAGCACAAAAAGCCCTTGAAAAAGCACAGGCAGCAATCGAGAGAAAAACAAAGGCAGCCTGTAAGGAAGCCATTGAGCGGACGATTGCAGAAAAGTTTGACGGGTATCGTCTGCCAAAGGAAACGGCAGAGAAAGTCATCAAACGATTTGGCAGCGAGCGTGTCAGCTATGTACTTGCCAATACGGTCACATATCTAAGCCATGACGGAAGATTTTCTCCGGATAATAAAGAGTGGGCAAAGTCCATAGAACCGTATGCCATGTGGGAGAACCGGGATTTGATTGTTGGTTCCAACCCTGCGGTCTTGAATGGGTTTATTAACCAGACAAGGCGGTATATGGAGCAGGAAAAGGAACTTGCGGCACAGCAGGTAACGATAGATGATCAGTTGTGCTTAAAGATTGATGAATGGAAGTCCGGAGAGGACACTTATGTGCTTGGAAATTCTTTGCAGGATAATGAGTTCTTTTATGTACTTGTAAATGGGAATGTCCATTTTGAATATGGATATAAACCAGACAGGGAAGAAGTGGAAACCGATTATCTGAATGTTACGGCGATGGAAGATATTGACCGACATGAAGCAGAGGTATTTTCACGCATTGAGGGGACAGAAGATATACCGGAAGATGAACCTCGTTTTTCTGTGGGAGAAACCAGCGATGCCTTTGAACCGGGACAGGATTTTGCGGTATGGGATAATGCCAGGGAAGATTATTATACGGATGCAGACGGGACAATCCCTACGTTTGAAACGAAAGAAGAAGCAGAAGATTATCTGCAAGGCATGGAACAGAAGCCTGTCACTTCTGGACACGATGTCCAAAAGCCATTGGTAGAACCTGCCATAGAAAAGCCTGTGAAGCAGTCTGCACCAAAGATTGATAAATCCAATGCGGTCAATTTCCATATCACGGACGATGCGTTAGGAGTAGGCAGTGCGAAAGAGAAATTCAGACGAAATATAGAAGCAATCCGTACTTTGGAAAAGGTGGAGAGCGAGAAGCGTATCGCCACATCGGAAGAACAGCAGATTTTATCACAGTATGTTGGCTGGGGCGGGCTTGCCGATGCCTTTGATGAAAGCAAATCTGTATGGGCGGGAGAATATCAGCAGTTAAAGGAATTGTTATCGCCGCAGGAGTACGCTTCTGCAAGGGAAAGTACCTTAAATGCCCACTATACCAGTCCTGCCATTATCCGCAGTATTTATGATACCTTAGAACGTATGGGATTTGAAAAAGGAAATGTATTAGAGCCTGCAATGGGTATCGGAAATTTCTTCGGAATGCTGCCAGAGAAGATGCAGGAAAGCCGACTTTATGGTGTGGAGCTGGATGGTATTACGGGCAGGATTGCAAGACAGCTCTATCCGAAAGCGGATATTAAAATATCCGGTTTTGAAAAAACAGACTATCCGAATGATTTTTTTGATGTGGCAGTCGGCAATGTGCCATTTGGACAGTATAAGGTAGCGGACAAACAGTATGATAAAAATAATTTCCTGATCCATGATTATTTCTTTGCAAAGACATTGGATAAAGTCCGTCCTGGCGGTGTAGTTGCATTTGTTACCAGTAAGGGAACAATGGATAAAAAAAGTCCGGAGGTCAGAAAGTATCTTGCCCAGCGGGCGGAGCTTATGGGGGCGGTCAGACTTCCGAATACAGCATTTAAGGAAAATGCAGGGACAGAAGTCACTTCGGATATTTTATTTTTCAAGAAGCGTGACCGTGTGATGGATATAGAGCCGGATTGGGTACATTTATCAGAAGATGCAAATGGTATCGCCATGAATACCTACTTTGCGGAACACCCGGAAATGATTGTTGGGAAGATGGAAATGGTCAGCGGTCCCTATGGTATGGAAAGCACCTGCCAGCCGGATGCCACAAGACCGTTTGCAGAGCAGTTAATGGATGCGGTCAGCCGGATTGACGGGGAAATCGAAGCAGTGGAGATGGACGAGCTTGCGGATGAGCTGGCAGATGCCACCATTCCGGCAGACCCGGACGTAAAGAATTACAGCTACACACTGGTGGAAGATAAGGTATATTACCGTGAAAATTCCATTATGAAGCCTGTGGATATGTCAGAATCCATGCAGGAACGCATAAAAGGCATGGTAGGAATCCGAAACTGTACGCAAGAGCTTATCAGTTTGCAGTTGGAAGAATATCCGGATACTGTGATTAAGGAAAAGCAGAAAGAATTGAATACCCTTTATGATACGTTCAGCAGAAAATACGGTTTAATCAATTCCCAGACCAACAAAAGAGCCTTTAATCAGGACAGCAGCTATTGTCTGTTATGTTCTCTGGAAAAGCTGGATGACGAGGGAAATTTCAAAGGCAAAGCGGATATGTTCACGAAACGTACCATTAAGAAAGCGGAAGTGGTTACAAGCGTGGATACAGCAACGGAAGCTCTGGCAGTATCTTTATCAGAAAAAGCAAAAGTTGACCTTTCTTATATGGCGGAGCTGACCGGAAAAGAGATTGATACAATCAAAGAAGAACTGACGGGCATTATCTTTCAGAATCCGGTCACAGATAGGTGGGAAGCAGCGGACGAGTATTTAAGCGGCAATGTCCGGGATAAGTTGCAAACAGCGAAGATTTACGCCGAAAACCACCCGGAATACAACATAAATGTGCAGGCACTTACACAGGTGCAGCCCACAGAACTGGATGCCAGCGAGATTGAGGTGCGTATCGGTGCCACATGGGTTGAACCGAAATATATTGAAGATTTCATGCGCGATGTTTTTGAAACACCGCAGCATCTTTTCAACCGGAATACAATGGGGATTCAGTATTCCGATGTGACAGGACAGTGGAATGTAAAAGGAAAAAGTGCGGATTACGGAAACAGTCTTGTAAATATGACTTATGGTACAAACCGGAGAAATGCTTATCAGATTTTAGAGGATTCTCTGAATTTAAAGGACAGCCGGGTGTACGATACCGTGATAGAGGACGGAAAGGAAACGAGAGTCCTGAATAAAAAGGAAACCATGATTGCCAGTCAGAAACAGGAGGCAGTCCGGGAAGCCTTTAAGAACTGGGTATTTGAAGATCAGGAACGTAGACAGGACTTGGTGGCGAAATATAACAAGCTCTTTAATTCTACCAGACCAAGAGAATATGACGGTTCCCATTTGAAATTCCCTGGCATGACACCGGACATCGACCTTAGACCGCACCAGTTAAATGCGGTGGCACACCAGCTTTACGGGGACAATACCCTGCTTGCTCATTGTGTGGGAGCAGGAAAGACCTTTGAAATGATTGCTGCAGCAATGGAAAGCAAGCGGTTAGGGTTATGCCAAAAGAGCCTGTTCGTTGTTCCCAATCATTTGACGGAACAGTGGGCGAGTGACTTTTTGCGGTTATATCCCGGAGCAAATATTTTAGCGGCAACGAAGAAAGATTTTGAGCCAGCCAACCGGAAGAAATTCTGTTCCAGAATCGCCACCGGAGATTATGATGCTGTCATTATCGGGCATAGCCAGTTTGAAAAAATCCCGTTGTCGCAGGAAAGACAGATAGGCATTATCGAAAGACAGATTGATGAGATTGAGCTTGCCATAGAGCAGGCGAAAGCAGATAACGGGGAGCGTTACACCATTAAGCAGATGGAAAAGTCCAGAAAATCCCTTATGACAAGACTGGAAAAACTCAACGATACTTCCAGAAAAGATAATGTTGTAACCTTTGAGCAGTTAGGTGTGGACAGGCTGTTTGTAGATGAAAGTCACAATTATAAGAACCTTTTTCTATACACGAAAATGCGGAATGTGGCGGGCATTGCACAGACGGAAGCACAGAAGTCCTCCGATATGTTTGCTAAGTGCCAGTACCTTGATGAGCTGACTGGCGGAAAGGGCATTACGTTTGCTACGGGTACGCCGATCAGCAACAGTATGACGGAGCTTTACACCAATATGCGGTATCTTCAGTATGGTACGCTTCAGAAGATGGGATTAGGGCATTTTGACAGTTGGGCAGCTTCTTTTGGAGAAACACAGACCGCCATTGAGCTGGCACCGGAGGGCTATACTTTAGTAGGACGATAAATAATG
>ENA-OOWH01001023-OOWH01001023.1-human-gut-metagenome-genome-assembly--contig:-NODE-1023-length-18827-cov-3.477094_pt1 | contig 18827 bp, 16 predicted proteins | sample MGYA00241576_ERZ501321 | MGnify/ENA primary metagenome ERZ501321 (study PRJEB25962, sample SAMEA2042733) | human gut metagenome | biome: human gut; feature: human-associated habitat; material: faeces... | reverse complement strand
GAGCCAATGCAATGAACGTGAGCATTTAAGTCGCCGGAAAAAAAGGACGGCAGGAAGAGGAAACCCCGAAAAAGGTTTCCTCTTTTTCTTCCCTCTCTATACAGCGCAGGATACGCCAGTCGCAGCTACGCACCCAATAGCGGAAAGCCATGTTCGGACGGAAATGCTCCGAGAAGTCCAGCAGACGTTCCAAATCGAACTCCTCGGAGATGACACCGGCACCGCTACGGAATGCATCGTAGGCGTTACAGTCCTGCTCGATATGCGCCGGAACCATCAGCAAAGGCTTGCCCAGATACATCGCCTCGCAGCCCGACTCGAAGCCGGCAGTGGTGGCATAGGCCTTGCAGCCTGCCATGTAGCGCAGGAATTTGACGTCATCGAGCTGATGGAAACTCAAGGTGTCGTCCACACGGCACACCTCGGCTTCGTCCTGCTTGTCCCAGAAGAAGTGGAGGGGTATTTCCGGATGGGCACTGTGCCAGTGACGGATATTCTCGCCAAAACCGGAGTTTACCATGTATCCGTGGAGATAATCCCCTTCCGTACCTTCGCACGACAGCACCTCCCTCCGCAGCAATGGCGGAACCACGCGGATATGCGCTTCTTCGTCATCCTCCATCTCGCGGAAGGAAAGGGCGAGTTTTTCGCGGGCACCTATGCACGTGAAACGGGTGAAAAGGCGGAGCAGCCACAGATGGAAGCCGTTCTTACCGGGAAACTCGAAATCGCGGTGCAGGAACAGGTACTGGTGCCCGACGCTTATTTGAGGGACGGAAGGACGGAACAAGAGATAGGTCAGCCCCGTGAGCAGTTCGTAGAAGTTGATGACCAGTTCGGCGCCACTCTCCTCAATGCGGCGGTGTATATAGTGCATGCTTTTCAGATAGACGGGCAGACGGGTGAGATTATAGGCCACACTGCGCGCAAGACTTGCCCGCTTGTTGGCAGGCGTAGGCAGGAAATTGGGACTGAGAAAGCGTTTCACCGGAGCTTGAATGCTGCGGTTGAAGAAACCGGGCAGACAGCGCGAATTGCTTTTGCCCACCAACACTTCCACTACTTCGTGACCGTTGCGGCGCAGCAGCTCTTCCATTGTAATGGCTTGGGTCAGATGCCCGCGGCCTTCTCCTTGAACGATAAAAAGGACTTTCATTGAGACGACTTGATGATTTACAAATTACTGTTGAAACACATGCAGCACATGACGTTGCATTTAGTTGATGCAAATATCGCACCTCCGTGTTACGGCAGAATGTGAAGAATGTGACAATTCGGTTATAAATGACAAAAGTCACACCGGCATCGCGCAGACATGACTTCAAGAGAATTTATGGAATAAATACGTAAAAAGGATAATTCGGTCGGCATATGATGCCGGAATATCAGACAAATTCCTCGACCATATACATATCACTGACAAAATCGTCAACAATCTGTTCCAGGTTTTCGCAGGCTTCGTCAGGCGTTTCACCGTAGGCGCTGCACAACACATTATTCATAAAATAAGCGTAAAAACCACCGCCGGCGGCCGCCTCTACGGTATAGTCATTTCTGTTCAGTTTCATATTCGGGCCTCCTTTCTTTTTTTACGCTGCAAAAATGAGGGAAAGTTGTTACGAGGAGATGTGAAGGAGGTTACAATAGTATGTAGATTGGTTGGCTTTGATGCAGTGGAAAATAAATGGATTGAATATTAGGAGTTTTCATTTATTCAGTTTACCTTTGATTAAAAATAAAAGCAATGGGTAAAATTAAACCATATAAAGAGCAGGACTCTTCCAAACAAACGGCACAAGAACCGATGATGGCAACTTATCATCAATCAGCCATACCGATGGACGACTTTATCAACAGTATTCCCCGAGATGCTTTGGCTGAAGCCCTTCTATTTGCCTTAGAAGAGAATAAAGCAGGACACTGTATATCAAACTCCCAAATAGAGAGTATGATAAATGAACGCATGGGATGGAAATAGTCTGGTCTAAGTTGGCTTATGAGCACTTTTTAGAGATACTTATTTATGTAGAGAATAATTTTGGCATGTTGACGGCACAGAAAACACGTCAAAAGATACAAGACAAAGTAAATCTTTTAGCAAAACATCCGTATATAGGAATTATAGACAGTGATTTTTCTACTCTATTTAACAACATTACTGTCCGTCATTTAAAACTTTCCCCTAACGTGATATATTATTTGATTGATGAGAATAGGATTGTCATTGCAGCAATGCTTCATTCAAAACAATCTCCGGAAACTGTACGCAAAACAATCTCAGAATTTCTGAAGCAATATAAATAGCTGTTCATCAATTCATGATGAGAGATAACTCTATAAATTTAAAACCGAGAGGACGTATCAAGATATACAATCACCCCGGATTACGCAGATTGACACAGATAAAAGTTCTGATTATCAGAACTCCTAAAATCATCTGTGTTAATCCGCGTAATCCGGGGTGGGTATTATTAATAGGAACGTGCGAAAATCACGCGGCAGGCAGAAGGCTTGCCGGTAACCATACACTTGCCCGGTTCCTTGTCACCCGGAACAAATGAATCGAAAGGAATACAACGGATGGTTGCTTTGGTCTCTTCCTTGATTTTCTCTTCGGTTTCGGTAGTCCCGTCCCAATGAGCCAGAATGAAGCCGCCTTCTTCAATCTTTTCCTTGAATTCCTCGTAGCTGTCCACGCTGGTGATGCGGCTGTTGCGGTAATCGAGCGCTTTCTTGTAGACATTTGCCTGAATGTCCTCGAGCAAATTCTTCACGTACTCTTCGATACCCTCGCAGGAACGCGTCTCCTTCTCCAGTGTATCGCGACGCATGATTTCCATTGTATTGTTCTCCAGGTCGCGGCCACCCATCACCAGACGAACGGGAACACCCTTCACCTCATAGTCGGCAAACTTGAAGCCCGGACGTTTGTTGTCGGCATTGTCGTACTTCACGGAAATACCCATTGACTTCAGCTTGGCAACAATGCCTGCCACTTTCTCGTCAATCTTAGCCAGCATCTCTGCATTCTTGTAGATAGGTACGATGACTACTTGTATCGGAGCCAGGTGCGGAGGAAGTACCAGACCGTTGTCATCGGAATGCGTCATGATAAGCGCTCCCATCAGACGGGTGGAAACACCCCAGGAGGTAGCCCAAACATACTCCAGCTTGTTCTCCTTATTGACGAACTGTACATCGAACGCCTTGGCGAAGTTCTGTCCCAAGAAGTGGGAAGTACCGCTCTGCAAAGCCTTTCCGTCCTGCATCATCGCTTCGATGGTGTAGGTGTTGAGGGCACCTGCAAAACGCTCGTTGGCAGACTTCACGCCCTTTACCACGGGCACCGCCATGTATTTTTCGGCAAACTCGGCATATACATTCAGCATCTTTACCGCTTCTTCTTCGGCTTCCTCGCGAGTGGCATGTGCCGTGTGTCCTTCCTGCCAGAGGAATTCGGCGGTACGGAGGAACAGACGGGTACGCATTTCCCAACGGAACACGTTTGCCCACTGGTTGCACAAGATAGGCAGGTCGCGGTATGAATTGATCCAGTTCTTGTAGGTGTTCCAGATGATGGTTTCGGAAGTGGGGCGGATAATCAGCTCTTCTTCCAGTTTTGCAGCAGGGTCCACCACCACACCGCCGCCATTCGGATCGTTCTTCAAACGATAGTGCGTCACGACGGCACACTCTTTGGCAAAGCCTTCCACATGTTCCGCTTCACGGCTGAGGAATGATTTCGGAATAAGCAAGGGGAAATAAGCGTTGACGTGTCCCGTTTCCTTGAACATATCGTCCAACTGACGTTGCATCTTCTCCCAGATAGCGTATCCGTAGGGCTTGATCACCATACAGCCGCGTACAGCCGATTGTTCTGCCAAATCGGCTTTTACCACCAACTCGTTGTACCACTGAGAATAGTTCTCACTACGTTTGGTAAGGTCTTTCAATTCTACTGCCATTCTATTTCGTTTTTTAAAGTTTTCGTTGATTTCTCTAAACAGTCGGCAAAAGTACAAATTTTAAAGGAAATTTATTTGAAAAACAAATAGTATTTTTAGTAGAACCCAAAACACACTAATCTACATATTCTATTTTAATCACAATCTTCCTGCTTTTAACAAGTTCCCCCTTTCCCCGGACAGAAGGCTGGTGAATGTCCGAAGGGAAAAACAAGAAGAAACTGCCGGCATCGGCAGAGTAGTGTTTTATCCGGGAAGAGGTATAAAAAGCAACATCTTTTTTTGAATTATACGCCTGACGTACTTCGACGTCACTTGCCAGCCCCATCTTTTCATTTCCCCAGAGTACATACTGAAGGTCGACAAAACGGAGGTGACTTTCAATATTCCCTTTCTCCACCTCTTTGGGAATGTATTCACTGACCGTAGCCCAGCATTTCCCCTCCAGAATGACATGGTTGCCAATGGACAGCGCTTCCAAATCATGTTCAGCTAGAAAGCGGAATGCAGCATCCCAGACATCCTTGTTCTTATGATATTGGCAGGCAAATTCAACAGCATTGACTGATTTATGGGGAGAGACAGTCCAGCCATTGGACCAAACGGCACTTTTCATCCATTTCTTCGCATTTCCGGAAGTCCACTCCGGACTTGTCTGTGCTGATAAATACATACAAAAGAGTATTAATGAATAAATAATTGATATACGCTTCATATTTTTTATTTTATCGTGAATTGAAACTGGTCATAAGATTCCGTACGCCATGCCTTGTCCTTGGTTTGAGGAGAAAAGCCGAAAAGCGGAGAATAGGTCCTGACCTGCACCGTATGTCCGTCGGGCAGGAATTCGAGCAGACGCAGCCAGCCGTCTCCCCCGTTTCCACTCATGCCGCCACCCAACGCCTGGCAGTTGAACATCATCTGGTGCACATCGTGTCCGGCTGCATTCTTGTCGGTACGGAATCCCGTGGTATAGTCCAACCGTTCATTCGGAGTGGCATAGTGTCCGCACAGCACAAGACGGATGTTGGCGGAAGGTTGCACCAGCTTCTGCCAGATGCCTTCGCCCGTATTGGACGGAGTTATCTTATAGCCTTCCTTGGTGATGCGCTTACTGTCGAAGCCGGTAAGATAGGAATGGGTGATGAGAATCACCGTATGGTCCTTGAAGCGTGGGGTAGCCACCAGCTCCCTTGCCCATGACAAGACCTCATCACGTGGGGCAAATTCAACGGCAATAATCAAAATCCTCCCCCAATGCTCGTCCGTTATCTCCATAGCGGCATTCTCCAGTGTAGGCAGGCCGTTTCTGTTATTGGTGGCAGCCACGATGGTCTTTTTCCATTGGCTGTTGCGCTCTATCGGGAAATATTCCGGGAAACGGGTCATCGAGTTCTCCGAACGGGTGTAGCCGTAATCATGGTTTCCGGTAGAAATGAGATAAGGGACCTTGTTGTCCAACCGCCCGAAAGCCCGCGACACAAATGTCCACTGCTCCCGGCTCGTAAGATTCCCGAAACGCGGGAAGGGAGGTAGAATACATTCATTCTGGTCTACCAAGTCGCCCGTACAAAGCACCGCCTTTACACGGAGGGAGTCTATATGATGAGCGGTCCACGCCGTCATCAGCTCAAAAACCGGCTGGTTATAGTCATACTTCACGTAGTTTTGCGGGTCGCCCAGCAGGACGATGGAAAAAGAATTAGGATTGCACAAATGCTGCTGGTTGGTATTGACTTGTGCCCGGAGCTGGAGGAATGCCAGCAGGCATCCCAAACAAAGAATGATTCTGTTTTTCATGGTTGCGTACTGAATTGATAAATACATGTCTGTTTATAAAGGTCTCCTTCACGTAATACGATGGAGGGGAAATGCGGATTGTTCGGTGTATCGGGAAAGCACTGGGTTTCAAAGCAGACGGCGCTACGACGCGGATACTCACCGGTATTGTTCGTATTCATGTCGATAGGCAGGTAGAAATCCGCGTTTATCCTCACCAGATGGTCTTCAATGGAAGTAGTGGGAGTTCCCACGCCCGCCAAATTAAAATAGGCATGATTGGTGGGACAGAACAAGGTGTCGCGGTCTGTCTCCGCCTCATAATCTATACGGAACCCATTGTCGTCCGTCAAGGTATACATCATCCTTACCGTAACATTGCCCGGAAAACCGGCTTCTCCATCGGCATGGAAATGCCGGAGGAGAAGTTGGTTTTCACACGGTTGCTGTGCTTCCCACACCACCGTGTGAAAACCGTTATCACCACTGTGCAGAGTATTAGAAACAGAGTTAAGCTGTAAGTGATAATCTTTTTCTCCTACACGGAAAGCGCCGTGCAATATGCGTCCGGCTACGGGGCCTATAGTAGCTCCTATATAATAGTCCTTGCTTTGCCTGCGGGCCTCTTCCAGCGTATCGAAGCCTATGACGACATTTTCAAACTTACCATGACTATCAGGAGCCATGATGGATAAGACGATGGCCCCGTAGTTCGTGACGCACATCTCCATACCGCTGCCATTGCGCAGTATATAAAGGCCGGTATCCTTTCCGTTGATTACGGACCGGAAATTATCAGGATTCAATCCCGTCAGGTTGGTCTTATCTTTCATACTTTCTAAACTTCGGGATATTCGTTGCACAACAGATGTTCGGCCGGAACATCCTCTTCTATCTGCGGGAAACGCCCCTTGGGGGTGAGGAAACGGTTGTCTCTCATGTCATCGTTCACTGTAGAGACTTCGCCTACCAGACAATGGTCGTCCTCGGCCCAGAAAGTATGGTAGAGATAAGGCTCATAACAAATGCTTTGTCCGGGAGCAAGACGCACCGTTTCTCCGGGAGCTACCCGTGTACTGACTCCGTCGATGGAAACGACAAGCGGTTCTTCAGTCAGCATTTCAGTTTCCTTGTCGGCCTTCCACAGACGCATGCAGAGGATTCCTCCACCCCGGTTGATGATGTCTTCCGTTTTCAGCCAATGGAAATGGGTGGGAGTAACTTGTCCGCAGCGGACAAACATAATCTTTTCACAATAGGGTTTGTCTTTCTTCTGCAGACTTCCATTACGGAGGGTTACCAGAGTCAGGCCGATTTTCAGGAAATCGCCCCAGCCGAAGTCGGTCAGGTCCCAGCCCATGGCTCTTTCCCGGATGTCATTACATTCCGGTCCTTTGCTTTTCCAGTCATCCGGGGTCCAGTCCACCCATGGCGGCAACATGAAGTGGTACTTTGTCATAAATGCTTTGGCTTCGCGGATATATTGATTGATTTCACTGCGTTTCATATTTGTCTATTTTTTTAAGGTGTTATACTTTTATTTCTTCAATAATTCTTTCAGTGGGATAGCCTGGAACTGAATGTCGGCCTGACTCCCCTCATAAAAGATGCCTATGGTATGCTCGTCAATGGAAGTCATGCAAGAGTACCCCGCCCCTCTACCTTCGTCCAACAACGTCCAATACTCCTCGGGCCAAGTTTGCCCGTCATCGAAACTCACCTTAATGGTAATGTTGTTACGGCGCTCTTTTGAATTAGGATTGGCAAAGAGTAATACATGACGTTCTTCTCCGTCTTCAATATAATCATGGCGCAGCAAGGATGCCTGGCAAGCCGGTTCAATGAGAGCTCTGCGCGACGTGGGATGTTCCGTCCACGTTTTTCCCAAATCGGCAGTGACGGCAATGGCCCGCCCATTACCTTCCTGACGTCCCCGGTTGCTGCGCTCACGCATGTTCAACATCAAGGAATGGTCTGAAAGTTCTACCACCTGACATTCGTTGGTATTGTAGTAGGCCGGTTCGCCTACGGTCCAGTTTTCGCCCTTGTCTTTACTCCACATGATTGTAGAGAACTGAAGCCCGTCTTCGTTCCGCCCCTCTACCGGAAATACCAATGTACCGTCTTCCATTGTGATGCCACGACCCGGTCCGGGAGCAAGCAGCCACCACTCTTCCTTTTTTACCTGGCGGGTAATGTTACGCGGCTCACTCCAGGTAAGTCCGTCGTCGGTACTCTTACTAATCAGGAATTGAGAACTTTGTTTGACACCATATCCCGGCTGAGAACCGTGCGCACGCCACTGATGGTTCCATACGGTCGAGATATCGGTAAGATTCTCTATCCATTTGCCCGTCTTGGGGTCCAAGACTCCGTGCATCCATAACCCTATGACATAGAGGTCTCCGGTGAAATCATCCGACAAGATGCAACCATCACTCACTCCATTATATTTCTGAGGTAGCCCGCCCCATTCTTTCATATCCAGAACAGTCTGCATGGGTTGCCAAGTCCGCCCTCCATCTTCACTGCGATTGATGGCAATATCAATGTCGCCCTGCAAATCGTCATCTCTTTCATTGCGTGCATCATACAAGGCCAGCAAGGTACCTTTCGTCGAAGTCACCAATCCGGGAATGCGGGAAGTGTGTACCCCGTCCTGACCCGGGCCACTCCTATACGGAGCGGCTTTACTGCGGGCAACTGGCGGATGCCCACCAGCCCCAAGTCTGTCTGGACACTGCTGCATGAGATTTCAATCTTGCTTGTAGCCTGCGCCGCATCATCCCTCAGTCGGAGTGTCACCCAGCATGTCAGTGTATCTTCCTCTATCTGCCGGCCTACCTTAAAACTCAATTGTTTGTTCACCGGTTTGGCACTTGCACAAACCTGCCCACAATTCTCATCCAAGAACAGCGAAGCGGAAACGACATCACCGGAACGGACAGTTCCATCCAAAGTGAAATTTATCTTTTCCAACTGATATGCCACGCCGCTGTTCCTAATCAGACGCAGACACAATACCGGATTATGCTCCTTCAATGTCAACACCGGATATACCGGTTGCCGAATCTCCACCGCTATCTTATCCGTATAATTTTGGCATGCCATGATGCCCCAAGCAGACAAGACCAGTAAAAGTATAGTCTTATATCTCATATCATCCCAATATTTATTTGTAACCTTCCGTTTGTGTTATATTCGGATTAGTATTGAGACAAGCAGGAGCAATAGGCCACAAGGTAACATTCTTCTCCCCTTCACGCCCCTTCAAGGTCTCAATAAGCTCGAATTCCTTATTAAAGCGAAGGTATGCCCACCATGCTTTTGATTCTGCGACAAACTCTTTCAGTATTTCGCTGATAATGGCATTGTCTATGGCATCCTGAGTCCTTGCCGTGTAGTAGTTGTCTACCCCATAAGCACGCTTGGCCACTACATTCAGATTCTGCAAAGCGGCATCCGTATTTCCCAAGGCATTTTCCGCTTCAGCTTTCAAAAGATAGGCTTCGGCCAAACGATAGACGGGGACATCACTGTCAAAACTACGCGTATCATTGGCAAAGGAGCCTTTGAACTTCACAACCATCCTTTTAATCTGTACTTCTTCCGTCAGGAACTTATCCTCGAATACCCGTACTGAAACATCCGTACGCGTGTCACGTGCATCCTCAGCCAGGAAATCGCAATAGGCTTGCGTGGGCACAACATACTGGGCATGGGAACCGGCAGGAACCTCATCCTCGGTATATCCGGCTTCCCTCAGCCGGGTTCTGTCACCGTTAGGTGCCAGATAATAGGCGAAAAAGTTGGGGGATGTTCCCGGAGTCACATTTTCATTGACGATATAGGGCAATGTCCAGATAAGCTCAGAATTGGCTTCGTTGTTTAAATTGAAAATATCGGCAAACGTGGGAAGAAGTGCATATCCGGCTTTCAATACCGCATCAACAGAAGACTGCGCCGTACTCAGAGCCGCATTCCCTCCTCCCAGACGCTTTGCCTTCCATAAGTAATATTCAGTACGCAACATGTTGATGGCTGCCGGAGATGCCTTATGGAGAAGCTTGGAAGAAGCGGGCATCAACCTTAAAGCTTCTTCTATATCGGTTTCGACCTGAGCATATACTTCAGAGGCCGCCGTACGGCTGGGATACATGTCCTCCTGCTTTTCTGACTCAAAGCCGGAAGTCAGTAGTGGACAGTCACCGAATACCCGCACCAGAGTAAAGTAACAATATGCCCGTAGGAAATAGGCATTGGCCATCACCTCATTACGTGTAGCTTCATTGGTGAAAGAGATTTCCGGAGTATGCTTCAGAATCAAATTTGCACTATTAATGGTAGTATATATACTACTCCAATTTGTACCTGCATCACCGCTCAGCAATACGTTTGTACCCACTCTATTAAAAAACGCATCATTTACCGCCCCACTCTCATACCAGTTTGAGCGCATCTCTCCATAGATGTTGAGCAAATCGGAAAAGGCGGAACGGAATTGAGTATATGCTCCATTTACCGCACTCGTAGCATCGCTCTCCTCTGTCCACATGGACAAGCTGGTGAACTGGCTGGGCTGTATCACATTCAGGTCTCCATGACATGATGTAAAAAACGAGACCCCACTTATAAGAAGAATGCCGGATAATATTTTTATTTTCATAATTCTTATTTTTCGTATTAAACTTCTTTTATCACAAAGTAACTTTACATCCGATAGAGAACTTACGGATAGGCGGATAGGTGTTGAAACTACCGGAATAGGTACTTGATGCACCTACTTCGGGAGAAAGGCCTATTACTTCCGTAAAATAATGCAGATTGTTTCCGGCCAGGGTCAATACCAGCCCTTTCAGACCAATCTTTGCCAGCAATGCCTGAGGCAGAGCATATTGCAGAGAGATTTCACGGATACAGAGATAATCGGCTTTCTGGGTGAAAACATCGGAGTTGTCCCGGAAATTCTTATTCAACTCATCGGAGTCATTGCCTGAGAAACGGGCATACTTGGCCTTACTCGGGTCATCCCCCACATTCCAGCATTTTAGGATTTCAGCAGGCAGGCTGGTGTTTCCATTCATGAAATTACACATCTGGCGTTGCAGATAACCATTGGAAATGGAGTGCCCCAAAGCAAAATCAAGATAGACATTCAAAGTGAAGCCCTTGTAGGTGAAAGTATTGTTCAAACCTCCGGTGGTATGGGGAATCGTATTTCCCAGCAGGAACATATCATTGCTGTTGATGATATTGTCTCCGTTCAGGTCTTTCCACTCATAGTCTCCAATAGTCTTTTTTCCGACACCCAGTTTCTGTTTCGTGGTCCAGTCCCAACCTTTGGATGAGGTGTCATAACGGGCATTGGCAGCCTGCTCGGGAGTTGTAATGATAAAGTCTTTCTTATATCCATAGAAACGCCCCAACGGTTCACCCTCGGCAACACCTCCGAATTCTTTGGTCGTGCCATCCTGCATTTTTACAGAGTATCCTCCCTGGCGGTTCTTGTCCCGTCCGTTTTCGGGCAGTTTAAGCACCTTGTTCTTTACGTAAGTAATGGTGAATTTAGATTCCCACGTGAAATCCTTCTTGACAATGTTACGTGTTGTTATTTCAGCATCGAAACCACGGAAACGTACTTTTCCAAGATTGGTAAGGATGGAACCGTATCCCGACGTATTGGGCAATACTTTGGAAGTAATCAGGTTATCCGTAATCTTATTGAAATAGTCTATACCCAATATGATGCGGTTCTTGAACAAGCCTAAATCAAAACCTAAATCCAATTGTGTGGAAGTCTCCCATTCAAGAGCCTTGTTAGGCATGGCCGAAGAAACGGTCGCAGCACTTTGATCATAACTGGTGGTAATGGCATACAATCCTAATGCATCGTAATAGCCGATGGAGTTGTTACCGGTCTGCCCATAACTGCCACGCCACTTCAAATTACTTATAAAACCGATATTCTGCATAAAAGGCTCATCACTCATAACCCATCCGACAGACAATCCGGGGAAGAATCCCCATTGGTTGCCTTTGGCAAAACGGGAAGAGCCGTCCTCACGGAAAGTAGCAGTCAACATATATCTTTTCAGATAATCATAGTTCAATCGGCCGAAATAACCGATATTCACATCTTCCTGCTTGGTCGACGTTGCATCGGAATAAACAGAACCTCCGTTCAATGTCGGTATCTTGTCGGAGCTGTGTCCGGTAGTGGCAGCATACACATACTTGTACAAATATTGCTGATAGGAATATCCTACCATCGCACTGATGCTGTGTTTATCGGCAAACGTTCTTGTATAGCTGGTGTAGAATTCCAGTTTCTTCCGTTGCTCATCCGTCATGTTGGTAGTCGCCTTCCGCGTTCCATTCATCGGGTTGGCACGCATGAATGTATCTCCATGGCTGTTTTGCGTAAACAAAGAAGCGGTGCCCACAGCATGCCATCCTTTCAAAACTTCCCAATCAAGAGAGCCGACTAACCCCAAACGGTTGGTACGCTGATTGTTATCATTAAAATACGAGTAGAAGCTCGGATTCGGAGACGAAGAGTTTGGACCTGGCGTCGGGGTTCCGTACCATTCATTGTCAGACACCCAATATTTACGTTGAACGGCCGGGGTCATCAGTCCACGGGAAATCACCTGATACTGACTGGCATACTCTTCGCTATTCGTCTGGCTGTAATCTATGTTGCTACTGAAAGTCAGGTTCTCTCTGATTTTGGCAGTTACATTAGTACGGGCATTGAAACGGTCGAATGCCGTGCCTACACCTACACCGGAATCTTTCATATAGCCAATACTGCCCACATAGCTCAATTTCTCCGTACCTCCTTCTATCCCCACATAATAATTTTGCCAAAGAGCATTCTTGAAACAAGTACTGGCCCAATCATTATCTTCAAAAATCAAAGTCTTACTGGGATCCAACGGATCAGCCACAGACTTCCATCCTGCCGGAATGCTCTCTCCATCCCTCAGGTAACGGGTAGAAAACTTGGAAGCATCCGTATTGCCGGAACTATAAGCATATCCGTCAAGGTATAACTTTTCCGGACTGGGTCCGGAAGCCCAACGATCGCGCATGATAGTAACAGCTTGGGTAGCATCCAGATACTCAATCATCCGCTCCACATTCTCGTTTGCAAAGGAAGCCTCAAACGTCACTCGAGGAGCACCGCTTTTTCCTTTTCTTGTCGTAATCAGGACAACTCCATTCGATGCACGCGAACCATAAATAGCAGAAGAAGCGGCATCCTTCAAGACTTCGATAGATTCGATGTCATTGGGATTGATACCCGCTGTACTGCGCTCTACGCCATCAACTAATATAAGAGGAGAATTACTCTGACTGATAGATGAACCACCACGAATCAAGAACGTAGCCTCTGCACCCGGAGTATTGTTCTCATTGTACACGCGTACACCCGCAATTTTACCCTTCAGCCCTTCTCCCACAGTATTGATAGGAGTTGCCTTCAATGTTTCTCCATCCACCTTACTGATAGCGGATGTTACGGTACGCTTGGATTGGGTACCATAACCTACAACCACCACTTCATCCAGCCCCATGGTGGTCGGTTCCATCCGGATGTTAAGAATCTTTTGATTAGTAATCAGGATTTGCTGTTCATCATAGCCCACATAGGAAAATACAAGAGTTTCCCCCTTGCTTACTTTCAGCTGGAAAGCGCCATTCATATCCGTAATAACTCCTCGAGTCGTACCCTTCACAGCGATGGAAACTCCTGGAAGAGTTTCACCAGTATTGTCCACTACTACACCTGATAGGTTAAATTCTTGTGCCCAAAGCAAAAATGGGCAAAATAGTAGAAAAGTTATGAGGTGAAAATGAAATATTTTTCTCATCTTTGTTACGATTTTAATAATAAATTGTTTCAGTAATTTATTTAAGGGGAAACGGGAAGTGCCAATACTCGTTTCCCCTCCCTTTTCGGGGGTCAAACTTAAGTTGGCCAATGAGTTTTTTCATTGGATGTATTGTTGCAATATCTCCATAGGCAATCGTTTTTAGTTAATTAATGTATTTGAAGAATTCCGTATTTTTCAATTCGTTTCTTGTCTCCTCCAGCTCTTCTTCAGAACAAGGAGCTATCGGCAATCGACATGGTCCACAGTCTATTCCTGCCAGTTTCATGAATATCTTACCAGCTCTGACTCCTCCCCCATGCTTTATCAGCACATCAATGATTTCAACAGATTTCCATTGCATTTCACGGGCTGTTTCAAGGTCTCCCTTTTCCATGGCTTCCATCACAGCTTTGTATATACCCGGAACATAGTTGTAGGTACTGCCTACGGCACAATCCGGTAATCAGTATCTCATCAAAACCGTGCAAGACTTCGAACGCCCCACCGTCCGCATGAATGCACTGCTGCATCTCCATCAGGTTGTTATGAGTAAACTTGACTCCCACCAGATTGGGAATTTGCTTCTTGCCCTCTATAAGGAACTTGTGTACCGGCAAGGAAACCCCGGTTATGGACGGCATGTTATAGTAATAAAACGGCAAGCGGGAAGCCGATGCAGCTATCGGCTTGAAAAAACCTATCAGCTCTTCCCCAGAACCGGGCTTGAAAAAGCAGGGCGCCATGGCTGCTATCATATCAGCTCCAATAGCTTGCGCATGGGCTGCCAGCTCGGCACACTGAACCTGCGACATGCCACCTACATGCACTATCACTTTCAGTTTTCCCTTGACTGCCTCCATCCATTTTTCCGCAACAGCCTTTCGTTCTTCTGTTGTCAGAGAAACGGATTCTCCCGTCGTGCCACAAATAAACACTCCCGTCACACATTTCTTTTGCATCAGAAACTCTGCATACGGCCCGATCACCTGCAAATTTAAGGAACCATCTTCGTGCATTGGCGTAAATGGTGCAGCGATTAATCCTGTTAAAAGTCGTTTGTTCATAAATAAAATTATATTATAATTAATGATAGGTTCAAACCTATTTTTTCTTAAAGAACAAGCTTGCCAGATAACCTATGACAAAACATGAGATAAAGCCGGATGCCGTGTACAAAAGCAAATGGAACGTCTGGAATCTGGCAACAAACAATTGTACGATGATACTTGCGACTATACCAATGATTGCTCCTCCGGAATTGGCGCGTTTGGTAAGCATGCCCAACATGAACAGTCCTCCCATACTGCCCAATATGAGCCCGAGTATCTTGTTAAATTCGTCCCACAATGAAGCGATATTCCATGTTGCCATAAGAAAAGCAAAAGATAGACTAATGATTCCTATCACACAAGTTGCCATACGTGCCGCATGCAATTCATTGCCACCCTCTCCCTTATGAAAGAAACGTGAATAAATGTCTACTATATAAGCTGTGGCTGCCGAATTCATACTGCCGCTCAAAGTGGACATTGCCGCAGCGAAGATGCCCGAAATCAACAACCCTACAATACCGACCGGTAATTGGGTAAAAATATACCACGGGAAAATAGCATCGCCGTTAGGAATACTGATACTCAGATTCTCAGGATACACCTTGTAATAGGCATAAAGCGCAGTGCCTATAAAGAAGAAAATCAGTGTGGCGGGAACAGTCAGTATCGCATTGGTCCATACACTCTTCCGTGCCTCTTTCATCGAAGAGGTAGTGAGATAGCGCTGCACCATACTTTGGTCCGTCCCATAGGTGGTAAGATGGGTAAAACATGCGGCAATAATGACAGTCCACATCGTAGCATCCTTCAAGTCAAAGTTCGTTGCTCCCAAATCGAACTTACCGTTTGCCACGGCAATATCAATCGTTTCACCCCATCCGCCAGGAAGAGAACACGAGATGTATATCACTGCAAATATCGCTCCTCCCAACAGTACAATTACTTGAATGGCATCTGTCCATACAACCGCCTCTATTCCCCCTATCATTGTATATAGAATACTACAAACTCCCATAATACCGATACATAGGAATATATCCAATCCAGTCACCACATTCAAAGCAATGGAGGGCAGAAAAAGCACAACACCCATACGCCCTACCTGGAAAATAATAAAGGCCAGACTGCAAATAACCCGGATAAAGACATTGAAACGTATCTCCAGATATTCATAGGCAGTCGTTATATTCAATCTCCGGAAAAAAGGAATAAAGACATAAACAATGACGGGGGCAACAAACACAATACCGGTATTGAACAACACATAACTCCAGTTCGTGGCATATGCCTTGGAGGGTATAGCCATGAAGGTGATGGCACTCAACGCGGTTCCGAAAAGACTCAGCCCGGCAGCCCACCACGGAATGCGTCCTCCACCCTTGAAATAGTCATTCGTACTTTTCTGGCGCCGTGAAAAGTAAATTCCAATTCCGGCCAATACGGCAAAATAACCGATAATCACAAGGATATTGACAAGTCCCAACCCCTTTTCCAAAGGAACAATATCCCCTTGAAGGCTGTACAGTCTATTCGTTCCGGAACTGGCATTGCTACCGAGTATAACGAAGGAACGGTTTCTTTGCAAGACTTGCATGGTGTCATAGGTACCTGGAATACATTCAGACTTGACAAGAGTCTGCGTAATTGTATGGTATTTCCATAAAGCATTCTCTTTTTTAAGATGCTGTGTATCTTCCGGCTCTTTCTGAAAAAGAAGTATATGGTTGGCTCCGCTGGCGACAGCAGCACATATTCCTTTCGGAAAATCCAAACCTAATGGACTCCATCTGTCCAATTGGGGGTTATAGACATATCCGTCAGTCAAGCAAGAAGACAGCCCTTCTTCCGTTTCCGTCTGCCCGCCCAATAAATACAGACAAGGAGAAACGCCGTTGTTCTGTACCACGAGAATTGCATCTTCCCGGACGCTTCCCGGATAGCCCGGTAGTTCTTTCCATCCTCTGGACTTGTTCGACAAGTCCAGCACAAAAAAAGAATCCGATAACCTGGACGGACTTACCGACTTCCTGCCTCCAAACAAATATACCTTATTGTCCAGTAGTGCTCCTGCCGTGTTAGACAACGGAAAAGGAAGTGGCGGCCAATCTTCCGAAACATTCAGTTTGCCCTGCTGCATTGTGACAAAAAATACATCTTCGTAGCATTGGGAAGAATCACGCCCTCCAATACACAAGATACCGTCAGAGAGTGTTATGGAAGCGCCATAAGCCAACGGCTTGGACAACACATCTTCATACAAAGCGAATCCGGCATTTTCAGAAAGGCATACCGCATTTCTTCCCCATCGGCTATAATCGTCGGAAGTGCCGCCTGCCAAGACAATTTGTCCGCCAAGTACTCCGGAAAAGAGTCCCAAAGTGTTGTGTTCCTCATTAAAAACACTCTCGTTGCCCCACTTTATCTGCTCAGAATGAGAAGCATCTGCAGCTCTTAGGCTTTGCCCCCAAAACAAACAAAGGCATACCAATGCAACACAATTATTTACAATCCGTGTCATTTGTCATATTTTTATTGTGATTGACCCTTATTCTGTTCTCCTAACACTGCCCTATCATAAATCAGCTTCTTATAGACATAAAAGTGTTGCTCGATAGCATTTCTGTAGCCCATTTCATCCTTATTCTTGATAAAGTTCAATAAATCGGTGTGAGTTACAATCTTTCCCTTTTTCTCCAGTTCTATATTTATAGCTTCCACCCGTTCCCTCAAATTGGTTTTTACAAAGTTCATAACCGGATGAATGATGCTTTGGAACTGTACAATCGTCTTATTCCCCGTTATTTCGTATAGTTTTGAATGGAAAGTATATTCGCTGAGATTGGCATATTCGTTGTTCCCCAATGCAACGCCTGCATTAACAATCTCTTCCAGTTCCATAATATCCTGCTCTTTAATATTATGAAATATGTCACTACTGATTCCTATCTCCAAGGCAACCCTGAATCCCAAAAGATCGAGAAGTGATTCCTGGCTCATAATACGGGGATCAACCACTCTCTTCATTCCCCCTAAGATGAAAGGCTCAGTTAATATCATTCCACGACGTGTACGGCTTTCAATCATTCCCATCATTTTCAGACGGCTAAGAGCTTCCCGAAGAACACTACGAGCTACCCCCAACGCTGACGACAACTCAATTTCGTTAGGGATAGAATCACCCACTTTCAAGTCCTGACTTCTGAAATAATTCAATAACTTGTCTTCCACTTGGTCTACCAAAGTAATCGACTGCCCATCAATTTTTAAGTTTTCCATATATTAAATCGTGTTATTATTAGTCCTATTAGTATTATTTGTCAGACAAATAAATGGATAATTTTTAATAAAAGCAACATATAAAGAATATATTATCACTTCTTTTATATTTATTAACTTTTAAAGTGTTGCATTTTTGCAAATTTACTATTCACGATGTAATATATATTTCGGCTATATTACATATGCGAACAAACAATAAGAAAAACAGAAAAAGGGGAAAAACAATATAAGTGCAGCTTAAAAAATAGTTTAGAAGAATTATTAATACCTGAGAATGAATGTTCTTAAAAAAGAAAAAGACTGAATAACTAAGTATTCAGCCTTTTATAAAGAGCGGCAAGCGAGACTCGAACTCGTGACCCTCAGCTTGGGAAGCTGATGCTCTACCAACTGAGCTACTGCCGCATAAACATTTCCAAGGTCATGCCTTAAAAACGGTGGCAAAGTTAATAAATTCCTTCCTAAAAAAACAAACGTTTCGTCAAATATTTCTTATTTTTGCTCGGGAAAACAAAGATATTCTTTCAAAATACAGACTAAATACCAATGAAACGAATCATACTCATCACCGGAGGAGCACGTTCCGGCAAAAGCACCTATGCGGAAAAGCTGGCACTCGAGCTCTCTCCCACTCCTGTTTATCTTGCCACAGCACGCATTTGGGACGAAGAATTCCGCCAGAGGGTAGTCCGGCATCAGGAACGCCGAGGGCCGGAATGGACAAACATCGAAGAAGAAAAGCAACTAAGCCGTCACCAATTATCCGGACGCACTGTACTGATAGATTGCGTAACCCTATGGTGTACAAACTTCTTTTTTGACCTAAATGCAGATACGGACAGTGCCCTGGCAACTGCCAAGGAAGAATTCGA
>ENA-OOWH01001022-OOWH01001022.1-human-gut-metagenome-genome-assembly--contig:-NODE-1022-length-18836-cov-4.308184_pt1 | contig 18836 bp, 18 predicted proteins | sample MGYA00241576_ERZ501321 | MGnify/ENA primary metagenome ERZ501321 (study PRJEB25962, sample SAMEA2042733) | human gut metagenome | biome: human gut; feature: human-associated habitat; material: faeces... | reverse complement strand
ACAAATATGGAATGCTGCAGAAGAGATTGTGTTGAAAGAATTAGTGTATATTGAAAGCGTAGAAAGCTCCTTCGGGAGCTTTTTGCTGTTTATAAGATAAATTCTGTCGGAGCTTTTGACTTAATGATTTGATTTATAAAACTGGCAATGATACAATTAGCGTAATTTGTAAGAAAGCAGAGAAAATATGAGTGAAAAGTTACTGATTGTTGAAGATGACAAAAAATTAAATGATGGAATCCGTCTGGCTTTAAAGAATGATGCTTATTTCTTTTATCAGTGCAGAACTTTGCAGGAAGCTAGAGAAATCTTGAAAAAGGAAGATATCACATTGGTTTTATTAGATGTGAACTTGCCGGATGGGAATGGGATTGATTTTGTAAGAGAAATAAGGAAAAATAGTCAGGTGTCGATTATTCTGCTTACAGTAAATAACATGGAAGTAGATATTGTAACAGGATTGGAAGCTGGGGCAAATGATTATATTACGAAACCGTTTAGCTTGATGGTTTTGCGTGCAAGAGTGTCTGTGCAGCTTAGAAATAAAGAGGCAGCAGCTAAAAATTCTATGGAGCTTGATGGATTTGAGTTCTATTTCGATAAAATGGAATTTTTCAAAGATGGAGAACCTATTGAACTTAGTAAGACAGATCAAAAGCTCCTTAGAGTGCTGTGTGAAAACAGAGGAAAAGTATTGAAACGGGAATATCTGATTGACGAGGTATGGCAGGGAGATACAGAGTTTGTGGATGCTCATGCTCTGACTGTTGCAGTCAAACGCCTCAGGGACAAATTAGAAGATGATACGCAGAAGCCTGAATATATCAAGACAGTCTATGGAATTGGTTATACCTGGGCGGTGAATGGATGATAGAACTAATTATATTGATTGTAGGAATATTTGTTTTAAGTGGAATCTTCTGGCATAGCATTTTTTATCAGAAAGAAAAAAAGCTTTTGAACCGGCTGCAGCAAATGCTGGATTGTGCTATAGATGGAGAACTGGAACGGACAGAAATATCAGAAGAAAAGTATTCTGCTCTTGAAAACAGCATGAAACAACATTTAGACAGTAGCTTTCTGGCAAGAAAGAACCAACAGGAAGAAAAAGAAGTGATACAGAAACTTATTTCCGACATTGCGCATCAGACCTTGACTCCTATTTCAAATTTGAAAATTTATGGTGAAATACTCTCTGAAACAAATCATGAAAATCAGGAGGAGATAGCTACCATTTTGGAGCAGACAGAGAAATTAGATTTTCTGATACAATCATTGGTCAAATTATCACGGATGGAGAGTGGAATTATCGCAGTACATTCGGAGGATACGACTATTAAGCAGATGCTTGAATCCATACAGCAGCAGTTTAACGTCAAAGTAAGGGAGAAGAATATTACCCTGAGCCTATGTGACACGGATTTGCATGTTCGATGTGATCCAAAATGGACCGTGGAGGCACTCGGAAATATTGTAGATAATGCGATTAAATACACAGCATGTGGGGGAAATGTTCAGGTAAAAGCCGAGCAGAATTCTTTCTTTGTAAAGATTGATATCATTGATGATGGCATTGGAATAGAAAAAGAAGAAATACCAAAGATATTTGGGCGGTTTTATCGGAGTCTGTCAGTGGCAGACCAGCCAGGAGTAGGAATTGGCTTATTCCTTGCAAGAGAGATCATTCAGGCACAAAAGGGGTATATAAAAGTGACATCAGAGAGAGAAAAGGGCTCTACCTTTTCTGTGTTTCTCCCGATATCAAAAAAGGAATAGTATCAAAACTGTGATATTTCAGAAACCAGATGGAGACATTGTTATGATAAAGTCTGTATTGTAAAGATCAATACAGGCTTTTTTGATGGGAGGATGGCATGAATATATTAAAAGCAGTGAATTTAAGAAAAATATATGGACAAGGAGAAACAGAAGTCAAAGCCCTTGATGGTGTAAATTTAGAAGTGGAAAAGGGGGAGTTTGTAGCGATTGTTGGAACTTCTGGGAGCGGAAAGTCTACGATGCTTCATATGATTGGAGGATTAGATAATCCAACATCTGGGCAGGTAATTGTGGATGGACAGAACTTAAGCCATATGACAGATGAAGAGCTTACCATTTTCCGACGCAGGAATATTGGTTTCGTATTTCAACAGTATAACTTGGTTCCGATGCTGAATGTATGGGAAAATATTATTCTTCCTGTGAAACTGGATGGAAAAAAGGTAGAAAAAGGTTATGTAGATGAAATCATAGATACACTGGGCATTCGGACAAAGCTGGAAAATCTTCCAAGTGCACTGTCAGGGGGGCAGCAGCAAAGGGTGGCAATCGCAAGAGCACTAGCGGCAAAACCTGCTATTTTGCTGGCAGATGAACCGACAGGCAATTTGGACTCAAAAACGAGTCAGGATGTATTGGGACTTTTAAAAGTCACCGGTAAGTGTTTTCATCAAACAATTGTAATGATTACTCACAATGGGGAGATTGCCCAGATGGCTGACAGGATTTTACAGATTGAAGACGGAAAAATTGTTTCAGACAGTGGTTTGGTATAGTGAGGGCGATTATATGGTAAAAGTAGAGAATAAAGAAACGTTACGATTATTGACGAAACGTTTTATGAAAATGAACCGAGCAAGAAATATTATTGCTGTTATTGCAATCATGTTGACATCACTGTTATTTACAAGCCTCTTTGTGGGGAGTGTATCCATGATACTTTCCAAAAGAGCAACGGAAATTAAGCAATTTATGGATTCATCCCATGCTATTGCGCAGAATTTGTCAGAAGAAGATGCGGAGAGATTGCAAAAAACAATAGAACAGGATGAAGATGTGGAACGATATGGTTCCGGTATTTTTCTGGGAGCTGGAATGGACGAACGGTTTGGATTTTCCGTAGAGGTCCGATATGCAGATGAAAATATGGCAGAAAGTTTTAATTGTCTGCCAACTACAGGAAGGCTGCCGGAGAAAGAAAATGAAGTAGCACTTAGCAGCACGATATTGGAATCTCTGGGTGTTACACCAAAGATTGGGGAAGAAGTAACGCTGACCTGGGAAGTAAATCCCATGCTGAAACAATATAAGACAGATACGTTTCAGATATGTGGATTCTGGCAGGGGGATAAAGCTGTTTTAGGTCAGATGGTCTGGGTATCCGAAGCCTATGCAAAGGAGAATCGTTATCCCGTTACGCAGGAAGAATTAGAAAATGGTATCTATAATGGGGGAAAGGAGTATTCTGTCTGGTACAAGAATCTTTGGAATCTGGAAAAGAAAACAGAAAATATATCTAAGACAGCAGGATTTACGAAAGCAGGGACAGGATTGGAGATCAATCCGGCATATAATCTTTTTGAAGAAGATTCATTTTCATTCACTTCCTTTATTGTAATGGTACTGTTTGTGATATTGGCTGGTTACTTAATTATTTATAATATTTTTAACATTTCTGTGAAAACGGATATCCGGGCTTACGGATTGTTAAAGAATGTGGGGACAACGGGAAAGCAGTTGAAGAAAATTGTACGTATGCAGGCGTGGAGATTATCAGCTATTGGCATTCCAATCGGATTGCTTTGTGGTTATCTTGCAGGTCTTTGTATGGCTCCGTCCTTGACTGCAGATGCTGAAATTAGTGCACAGGCAGGAAAAACGGCTCAGACAGTAGTATCAGCCAATCCTTTGATTTTCCTTGCAGCGATGCTTTTAACGCTTTTAACGGTGTATCTCTCCAGTCTGCAGGCTTGTAAAATGGTGGAAAGAGTTTCGCCTGTGGAAGCTTTGCGTTTGGCAGAAGGAGAGCAGTCACATAGGAAAATAAAAAAGAATACTTCTGTAACCTGGTGGGGGATGGCAGTTCAAAATGTGTTACGAAATTGGAAAAAGGGATTGATTGTTATGCTTTCTATCGCTCTTTCTATGGTGGTTGTCAACTGTATCGTGATGTTGGTGCAGGGATATGATTTTGAGACTTACCAGAATATATTTTTAGCATCTGATTTTCAACTGGATCAGATGACCGACATTTTATCGAATACAAATTTTAACGGTATTACACCTGAAATCAAAGAGATCCTGAATAAGTGTCCGGAAAGTGAGAAAACAGGATATGTGTATTATTCGGAAGAAAGACATAAGATGGAACCGGCACTTTTGAAAACGTGGGAGACATTGGCAGAAAAAAACAAAGAAAACTGGACAGATTATGAAAAGCAAATCTGGGAGGAAACAAAAGCGGATAATACTGTAAAGGTTCATTTCCTCGGAATTAGTGAAGCGGTGTTTGATATGTTAGAATGGAAAGGGGAAAAATGTTCCTGGAATACGTTTAAAAGTGGGGATTATGTGATTGTGGACTATAGTGATAAATATACAGAACAACCAGTTTCTTATTATCAGTCTGGCGAAACTTTTAAAATGGAGTACGGAAACGGAAAGCAGAAAGATTATGGGGTGATCGGAGAAGCTATGATGCCATATTCCCTGGATTATCCGTATGCAGATTCTGTTTATATTACAGTAATGGTCCCAGAAGAAGAGTATATCACCCAGACAGAAAATCAATCAGCAATGTATGCTGCTATTGATGCCAAGAAGGGAGAGGATAAGCAAGTAAAAGAATACATTGATAAAAATGTTTTGAAAGAAAATGATATGATCAATGTTTTTTCTGTATTGGATATGAAGGCGAGCTTTAGGCGGTTTGTCAGTAAATATTATATGATTGGTAGTTTTCTTGTCGTTATTTTAGCCTTTATTGGCATTATGAATTTTTTTAATACAACAGCAACCTCTGTAATCAGCAGGAAAAAGGAACTGGCGCTTTTGGAAGTTGTTGGAATGACGAAAAAACAGATATCGAAAATGCTAGTGGCTGAGGGATTCCTATATTTGGGAGGCGCATTTGTGATTGCAGTATTATTAGTTGTGTTTGGGGCGGAGAAGATTTTAGCAAATACACTCGGTACGGCATTTTTCTTCCGGCTGCATCTTACGATAGTGCCATGTGTGCTTATGATTCCGATTTTGGTTGGGATTGCGTATGTGATACCAAAGTATCAGTTTGAAAAGATGAGTCGGGAAAGTGTAGTTGAAAGAATTCGTAAGGAATAATGACAATATATAAATCAGGCGTATGGAAGTATATTAAAGAAGAGCGGTATGACGATGGTGGAGATTGCGAAGCGGAACAATATCAGTGAGCGGACGATTTATAGGGATAAAGAATATAAAAGGTCGTCAGGAATTTATGCGGATGCTGAATGATATGGAAGACGGCAAGGACGGAGTTGATTTCGTCCTTGTATTTAAATTATCCCGATTTGGCAGAAATGCGGCGGATGTACTCAGCTCTTTACAGATTATGGTGTGGCAAATTATCTGAACAATCATGGATTATAATGCAAAAAAATTGATTGTATAAAAGAAATGGGTAAGTTATAATATAGGTGTGGTCAAATGCCTTTTGGGGGATGATGATATCTGTTACAAAAAGGAGAAAGACCAGTGAATGCAGAATTGAAAAATGAAGTGAAAGCGATTATTGCAGGAAAAGAACCTGCACTTGCATAAAGTTATGTAAGAAAAAGAGCCTTTGAGTTAAAATGACTTGGAGGCTCCTGTTATTTTTCAGTAAGGAGTTAGGAGTAGTAAATGGATATTAATAGACAGCAGAAAGCTCCAATTTATGAGGCACTTGAGGAATTTAAAAAAAGAAGAGTGGTTCCATTTGATGTGCCTGGGCACAAAAGAGGCAGGGGAAACCCGGAACTGGTACAGCTGCTTGGACAAAAGTGCGTGGAACTGGACGTAAATTCCATGAAACCACTGGATAATTTGTGCCATCCGGTTTCTGTTATCCGCGAAGCAGAAGAACTGACGGCAGATGCATTTGGCGCAGAAAATGCATTCCTCATGGTTGGGGGAACGACATCGGCAGTGCAGGCAATGATATTGTCAACCTGTAAGGCGGGCGATAAAATTATATTACCGAGAAATGTCCATAAAAGTGCACTTAATGCACTGGTGCTCTGTGGGGCAGTTCCGGTTTATGTGAATCCGGAGATGAATGCGAAACTTGGGATTTCTCTCGGAATGGAAATAGACCAGGTTGCCAGGGCGATTGAGGACAACCCGGATGCAAAAGCGGTTCTGGTAAACAATCCGACGTATTACGGGATATGTTCAGACCTCCGGGCAATCGTAAAACTTGCTCATTCCAGAGGAATCAAGGTGCTTACAGATGAAGCACATGGGACGCATCTGTATTTTGGGGAAAACCTTCCGGTATGTGGTATGGCAGCAGGCGCAGACATGTCTGCCATCTCCATGCACAAATCCGGGGGAAGCCTTACACAAAGCTCCATCCTTCTTACCGGGAAAGCGGTAAAAGCAGATCATGTCAGGCAGATTATCAATCTGACACAGACAACCAGTGCATCGTATCTCCTTTTATCGAGTCTTGATATTTCAAGAAGAAATCTTGCGTTGCGGGGAAGAGAATCTTTTGCCAGAGTTGCAAAAATGGCAGAATATGCCAGAAATGAAATTAATTCTATTGGCGGTTACTATGCCTATGGGCGTGATCTGGTAAATGGAACCAGCATTTACGATTACGATGTCACCAAGCTGTCCGTTTATACATTGGATATCGGGCTTGCCGGAATAGAAGTATATGACCTGCTCCGGGATGAATATGACATACAGATCGAATTCGGTGATATCTGTAATATCCTTGCGTATATTTCCATTGGTGACAGAATTCAGGATATTGAGAGACTCGTAGGGGCATTGCAGGATATCAAGAGGTTATACAGCAGGGACAGGACGGGGCTTTTGTCCGGGGAATATATCAATCCGGAGGTGGCGGTATCTCCGCAGAAAGCTTTTTATGCAGAAAAAAAATCGCTAAGTATAAAAGATTCCGTGGGATGCATCAGTGGAGAGTTTGTCATGTGCTACCCACCGGGGATTCCGATTCTTGCCCCGGGGGAACGGATTACAAAAGAGATTGCGGAATATATTCTGTATGCAAAAGAAAAAGGATGCTCTATGCAGGGAACCGAAGATCCGGCAGTGGAATATCTTCAGGTACTGGCATGAGTGGCAACAGGAGGTAAAGATATGCAAATGTGGTTTTCGGAATATCATACAGTTAATGTAAAACTGGATGTCCGGATAGAGGAGCAGCTTTTTTCGGGGAAAAGTGAATATCAGAAGATAGATGTATTTAAATCCTATGAATTTGGAAAAATGGCAGCATTGGATGGTGAAATTGTTTTTTCCGATGCAGATGAATTTATATATGATGAAATGGTGACCCATGTGCCGATGGCAGTCCATCCCAATGCAAAAAAAATTCTGATTATCGGTGGCGGGGATGGGGGTGTGGCGAAAGAACTCATAAAATACCCGTTTGTTGAAAAGATTGACGTGGTAGAAACCGATAAAATGTTTGTTGATGTATGCAGAAAATTTTTCCCGGAGGTGGCATGTGGATTAGAGGATCCCAGAATTTCAATGTATTATGATGATGGGCTTAGATTTCTGCGTGGGAAAAATGATGAATACGATCTGATCATCAACGATTCAACAGATCCATTGGGGCATACGGAAGGACTTTTTACAAAAGAATTTTACGGAAGCTGTTATAAAGCTCTCCGGGAGGACGGAATCATGGTGTATCAGCATGGAAGCCCGTTTTATGACGAGGATGAGGCTGAATGCCGGAAAATGCACAGAAAAGTCTACAAGTCATTCCCGATCAGCCGGGTATACCAGGCACATATCCCGACCTGTCCTTCCGGGTACTGGTTATTCGGATTCGCTTCTAAAAAGTATCATCCGCTGAATGATCTTGATGCAGAAAGATGGGATGCACTTGGAATGAAAACATGGTACTATACTACAAATTTACACCGGGGGGCATTTATGCTTCCAAAATATGTAGAGGACTTACTCGAAGAGGAAGAAACCCGGTAAAACAAATGATACAGGAGGAATAAAAATGAGCAGATTACTTATTATTGGATGTGGCGGTGTTGCACAGGTGGCAATCAGAAAATGCTGTCAGAACAGTGAAGTTTTCACGGACATCATGATTGCAAGCCGTACCCTGTCAAAATGTGACGATTTAAAGGCAAAACTTGAAGGGAAAACAGCTTCCAGAATTGAGACGGCAAGGGTTGACGCGGACAACGTGGAAGAATTAAAAACACTGATCCGTTCGTACCGGCCGGATGCAGTGCTCAATGTGGCACTCCCTTATCAGGATCTTACGATTATGGATGCATGTCTTGCCTGTGGAGTTGACTATATTGATACCGCAAACTACGAGTGCGAGGATACGCAAGATCCACAGTGGAGGGAAATTTATGAGAAGCGGTGCAAAAAACTGGGATTTACCGCTTACTTTGATTATTCCTGGCAGTGGGCTTATCAGGAAAAATTCAAGGAGGCAGGACTTACCGCAATTCTTGGAAGCGGGTTTGACCCTGGTGTCACATCGGTATTTACGGCATATGCGCAGAAACATTATTTTGATGAAATTCAATATCTGGACATCGTAGACTGCAATGCCGGAAATCATCATAAAGCATTCGCCACCAACTTCAATCCGGAAATCAATATCCGTGAGATTACACAGAACGGCCGCTATTATGAAAACGGAGAATGGGTGACAACCAAGCCGCTGGAAATCCACAAAGACCTGACTTATCCGAACATCGGTCCGCGCGACTCCTACCTGCTTTATCACGAAGAACTGGAGTCTCTGGTGAAGAATTTCCCCACCATCAAGCGTGCACGCTTCTGGATGACGTTTGGACAAGAGTATCTAACCCACCTGCGCGTTATCCAGAACATCGGCATGGCACGCATAGACGAAGTGGAATATAACGGCATGAAGATTGTTCCGCTGCAATTCCTGAAAGCCGTCCTCCCCAACCCGCAAGACCTGGGCGAAAACTACGAAGGCGAAACATCCATCGGTTGCCGCATCCGCGGACTAAAGGATGGCAAAGAGCGTACCTACTATGTATATAACAACTGTAGCCACCAGGAGGCCTACAAGGAAACCGGTATGCAGGGCGTAAGCTATACCACCGGTGTGCCCGCCATGATTGGTGCCATGATGTTCCTCAAGGGATTGTGGAAAAAACCGGGTGTATGGAATGTTGAAGAATTCAATCCGGACCCGTTCATGGAACAGCTCAACAAACAAGGCCTGCCTTGGCATGAGATTATCGACGGAGACTTGGAAGTTTGAAATTAATGATTAAACATTAATCATTATCCACTAATCATTAAACATTAACAAAGTGAATATAGGAGATAAAGCACCCGAAGTATTGGGTATCAACGAAAAAGGTGTAGAAATCCGCTTGAGCGACTATAAGGGAAAGAAGATTGTACTTTACTTCTACCCCAAAGACATGACATCCGGCTGCACGGCACAAGCCTGCAACCTGCGGGATAATTATGCCGACCTGCGCAAAGCCGGTTATGAAGTCATCGGCGTCAGTGTGGACAGCGAAAAGTCACACCAGAAATTTATTGAGAAAAACAATCTGCCTTTTACCCTGATTGCAGACACCGACAAGAAGCTGGTAGAACAATTCGGAGTATGGGGCGAAAAAAGCATGTATGGCCGCAAATATATGGGAACGTTCCGCACAACTTTCATCATTAATGAAGAAGGTATTGTAGAGCGTATCATCACTCCGAAAGAAGTGAAGACCAAAGACCATGCGGCACAAATTTTATAATCATTAAACATTAACAACGTGGCAAAAAAAGACGAACTGAATTTTGAAAATGGCAGCAATCTGGCATCGGGCGAAAAACTGAAAGCCTTGCAGGCTGCCATGGACAAGATAGAAAAGAGCTTTGGTAAAGGCTCTATCATGAAAATGGGCGACGAAAGCGTCGAACAAGTAGAAGTTATTCCCACAGGTTCCATCGGCCTCAATGTGGCTCTTGGCGTGGGAGGATATCCCCGCGGACGTATCATCGAGATTTACGGCCCGGAATCTTCCGGTAAGACAACCCTTGCCATTCATGCCATCGCTGAAGCGCAAAAGGCAGGAGGCATTGCCGCATTCATTGATGCAGAACATGCTTTCGACCGCTTCTATGCAGCAAAACTGGGTGTGGATGTGGACAATCTGCTGATATCACAGCCGGACAATGGCGAACAAGCACTGGAAATCGCAGAGCAACTGATCCGTTCCTCCGCTATTGACATCATTGTAGTGGACTCTGTGGCTGCATTGACCCCGAAAGCTGAAATTGAAGGCGATATGGGTGACAACAAAGTAGGTCTGCAAGCCCGGCTCATGTCACAAGCCTTGCGTAAACTGACGGCAGCTGTCAGCAAAACACGCACCACTTGTATCTTCATCAACCAGTTGCGCGAAAAAATCGGTGTCATGTTCGGCAATCCCGAAACAACTACCGGCGGTAATGCACTGAAGTTCTATGCCTCCGTACGTCTTGACATCCGTGGAAGCCAAGCCATCAAGAACGGCGATGAAGTAATCGGCAAGCAGACCAAAGTGAAAGTTGTGAAGAACAAGGTAGCTCCTCCTTTCCGTAGAGCGGAATTCGACATCATGTTCGGTGAAGGCATCTCCCGTGCAGGCGAAATCATTGACTTGGGTGCAGAGCTTGGCATCATCAAGAAAAGCGGCTCATGGTTCAGCTATAACGAGACGAAAATTGCCCAGGGACGCGACGCCGCCAAGCAGGTCATCCTTGACAATCCGGAACTGGCAGAAGAGCTGGAAGGGCTTATCTTTGCAGAATTGAGAAAAGACAAATAACAAAAAAACTTGCCAATAGAAAAACAAAACATTCTATTGGCAAGTTTCCCTAAAAGGTTACCGCTTCCTATTCCATCTTTTCCAAACGTTCTTCCAAAGCCTCCATACTTTTTTCAAAACGTTTCCATGTATCGGTATCCATTTGTTCTTTCAGATACTTGTTGTCTTTCAGCTTGGCTACATTTTCCAGCCCTTTCAATGCCAGTTCTTGCGAATGCTTCAATTCTCCAAGCCAATCGCGGTTCTTCAGCTTCTCTATCTCAGCCCAGTTTATATCCGGAAGCTGTATATTCACATTGTTCCCATTCCAGCTGGTATTCTGATACATCATGATATTCTGTATATCCTTCAAAGTCATATCACCTTCCAAATAAACAAATTTCAGAGTAGCTGCACCATCTACAATCATAATCAGCTCCTTCACCTTTTCCCCTTTACGGCTCATGTAGAATTCAGAACTGGAGACTGTTCCCTTCTGCTTCATCAGCAATTCATATCTGGAAGACTGCACCAAAGAACGAAGATCCTTACGCATTTCTTTCTTTACATTATTATCCATTGTAGAAAGTACCTGCACAGAGTTCAACTGTCCGGACACTTTCCCAATATAAACATCTTTAGTAAACAAGTTGGGATTCGTTTCTATCATTGCCTTGGATATGTAGACGGACGACACGCCTTTCATATCTCCATACTTGTTGAATAGGTTCTTCTGTGCCTGGCAAAGCAAAGGCAACATCAGCAGTACACCTGCCAAAATCATTTTCATTGTTTTCATATCAGATTATTGTTGAATTTCTTTTCTTACTTCCTGGTTCACCTTCGTTACGTCTATCCGCGTTTCCTCTATCTGTTCAATTCCCTTGTTCAGATTCGCAGACACCTCGATTAAAGTGGCCTGCAATGCCTTATAAGCAGCTTCCGGATCAGAGAAAGTGTCCTGAGGTGTAGGAGGACGCATATCCTCTCCCATGTTCGTAATGCCATAACCTACACCTACAAGAACCAGAATGGTGGCAGCAATACCTCCTATCCAGCGCCAATTACGTTTGGCCTTGTTCCGGTGGAAAAAACGTTGTTCCTCTTCAGCCTTTTCATCAATCATCCGGCTCAGTTTATCCTCCAATCCGGCGGGAACATTATCCACCACTTCCCCGGGAAAAAAGCTGAGAAAGAGTTTCTTGTCCTTCTGCAAGTGCTCGGGCACTTCTTCGGTTCTGAAAGCTTCCTTCAACAACTCTTCTTCCTGCTCGTTGGTATTCCCTTCATAAAATTCGGCGAGCAGCCTTTCAATTTCCTCGACTTTCATAGTTACTCCATTTATTAAATTCCTCACGTATCTTTTTTCTTGCCCGGGACAACAGTACACGGACATTGGTAGCATTCAATCCCGTGACCTGCTCTATCTCTTCATAAGAACATCCCTTGACATCACGCAACGTTACTATTTTCTGCTGTTGCACCGGCAGACGGGCAATGATGTGCCTTACCTGCTGCGCTTCGTCCCTCACTTCAAAGTTATCTGCTTGAGACATATTATGCACTTCGGCCAACTCCACACTCTGTCTGCTCAAAGTATACTTTCCCGAACGAAGCAAATCAAAGCACATATTTTTCACCAGAGTAACGCTGAATGCTTCCGGATTACTGATAATGGCCAGTCCTTCCCGCTTGTCCCACAACTTCAGATAAGCTTCCTGCACCAAATCTTCAGCGTCGGCAGCATTCTCCAACAGCCTATAAGCTATGCAGTACAGCTTGCGATGATATGGCAGAAACTCTTTTTTAAAACTTTCAGCGTCCATGGGCTATTTATCAATAGTAGATTTCTGTTTATACCCTTCAGACGTAGGGGGAAAGGATTTTGTTACACGACCAGGAAGAAAAAATGGGAAAAAATGAAAACACCAATAGCACCAGCCCAAGAATGCGTTTATTTCAAGACATCAGCAATCCGCTTTTTGAGATTCAATTTTGCAATGTCTTCAGGCTTCAGCTCAAGCTCCACCAACACTTTCGCCGTGGAGAGCCTATATTCCTGCTCTAACGTATCATAATTTATCTGTTCCTTATGAATGGAATACAACAAAGCAAAATCGTAGTTCAAGGCACATGAAACATTATACAACGTATCCGTATCAATACTTTTTCTCGTAAGCATATAGTCTACACTTTGAGGCTTAACTTTCAGTCTTCGTGCAAGTTCTGCCTTGGTAACTTGCTGTTCAAGCATCACGTTCTTGATTATCTCTCCGATGTATATATTACTTTTTTCCATTTATATGAAGATACAAATTAATCATTCATATTATAAGGAACACCAATACCAATTTGTCTGTATACGCCACTCTTTTTATTCATAATTTGTTTGTTTTATCAAATATTTTATGATACTTTTGCAACATATTCATATAAACAAACAAATAATATCTGCTATCATGAATTTACTGACATGTATTCTCATAACCATCCCTATCGGCATTATTTTTATTATGCTATGGATATACAATGACTACCGGAAATATAAGAAGAAAAATAAGCTGGCCATTTTGCTGTTTCTCCTATTTCCAACCACTTTATCTGCACAATACGTTGATGCGGGATGCCAAGTATCCTTTAAATGGCTGGAGAACCAAAAAGGGAAATTAGAGTATACAAAAGATGGGGTTACTTATAAGTTTATTCCAAACGACTCCCAATGGGAAATTATAATTCGCAACAACTCTTCAGAAGATATCCGAATAAACTGGGAAAATATGCAATTCATTGTGGACGGAAGAACCTCAGAAGTCAAATACCCCATACTGGCAGAAGCGGAAACTCCCTTTGCAATAATAAAAAGCCAGGCAGAAACAAGCCAAAAGATTGGTGTGACAACTTATACGACAAATAACTCTCAAATATACAACAAGAAAGATATTCGGAAAGGAAGGAATTCCTCCATTACCATTATCCTTCCCATATCTATCGGTAAGCACCCTCAATTCTTCACCTCTTTCGACTTTATCATCAAAAAAGTGAACTAACTATGACTTCTCAAGATATAAAAAAACAGCTGAAAGAACCACATTTCTGGAACATTGTATTAACTGGTCAGCACGCCGAACCGAGGACAAAAGCAACGCTGGAAGCAAAAGGTATCATAACTTGGCTTCCACTTGCTCCGGTCCGGCGTCAATGGGGAAGGATATTAAAAGAAATACACACCCCGGTTATCCCGAGATGTGTATTCGTCTATATATCCAATGAGGAAAGAAATACGTTGCAAAAATCCTACCGACTTCTTCAACCGGAAGTTATACTTCAAGAACTGCCGGACCGATGCAATCAGAACAAGTAGATATATGCCAACGTGCTCACACTAATCACTATCCACAACAAGGTGCCTTGTATCAAGGGCTTGATGCCTACTGCCTTCAGTACATCACGTGACAGAGAGGCACCGATAAAGAACAGAGTGATAGTCAGCGTCTTGCGGGCCAAAGAATTGATTCCCTCCCCAATCATGGCACCCGTTTCGGTAGTCCCCAGCACATAAGTATTGAAAATCATAGCCAGCACAAAGAAGAAGATGAACCAGGGAATACTGATTTTCTGTCCCTTACTCTTAAAGATGAACGAAGTTACCAGAGCCAAAGGAATAATCCATAAGGCACGTGTCAGCTTTATAGTCGTTGCCACCTTCAGGGCCTCCTCGCCATATGCGGCACCTGCCCCCACTACCGAACTCGTATCATGTATGGCAATGGCCGCCCATGTGCCGAACTCATGCTGGCTCATGTTCAAAGCGTGGCCTATCACCGGGAAAACAAACAATGCAATGGCATTCAATATAAAGATGGTGCCCAATGCCACAGACATCTCGCTATCCTTTGCCTTCAATACCGGACCCACAGCCGCAATGGCACTGCCTCCGCAGATAGCCGTACCGGAACTGATAAGATAGGAAGTGTCACGGTCCACTTTTAGGAACTTACGCCCTATGAGCCAGCCTATGAGCAATGTCCCCACTACAGAAATAATCGTGAACTCCATTCCCTCCTTGCCCGAAGCCAGGGAAGCCTGCAGATTCATTCCAAATCCTAACCCTACAACAGAGTATTGCAATAGATACTTTGAAGTCTTCTTATTGAACTTCGGATGTGCCTGCCCACACAACAATGCAAAGGCCAACCCCAAGAACAACGCCAACGGTGGAGTGACCCACGCCGAATAGGCATGCATACCGGGCACATAATCCAACAGCAGAAAGAAGGAGAGGACAACCAGGAGAGATACATAAATAAATTTATTATTACTTTGAAGAAAAGGCATATTAATGCTTTTAGCCAAAACTCGATTTGAAGCCATACTGTTTATTTTACTATTATTACTAATGTTTATTCCTTAATTTTCCGGGTGCAAAGGTAGTTCTATTTTAGTACACCCGCCAATCGTTTCTACTTATAGACTATAACTTATTGTTATCGGGACATAAACATATAGTTCATAAAGGCTTGTGACAACCCTCCTTCCTGCCCTTGCAACTGGACAAAGCAGAAGTCGCGAAGCATGGGCATATCCTTTATCTCGACCACGCGGAAAGTACCTGCCGCCAGTTCCTTGCAGATGGAACGGATAGACACGATTCCCATGCAATCGGAGTTTTCAAGAAAGAGCTTGATGCTTTCGGTACTACCCAGATACATCAGTACATGAAGTGAGGAAAGCTTGACACCGTGCTTCTGGAGTGAGCGTTCTATCACGTCCAGCGTACCAGAACCACGTTCACGAAGCACTAAAGGAATAGCGGGCAAATCCTGGGGAGTAATCTCTTCGGGCAATTGTAAACGGCTTTTGGAATGGACTACCGCTACCAGTTCATCCTCAAGAAAAGTAGTATACTTCAGATTGGGAAGGCGGAAAACCCCTTCCACCAATCCCAAGTCAATGCGGTGTTCCTGCAAAGCGGCTTCTATTTCCCGGGAATTTCCATTGAGCAAGGACAAGTTGACCTGCGGAAACTTGCCGATAAAACTGCCCAGCAACGGAGGAAGCACATACTGCGCAATGGTAGTGCTGGCTCCCAACTTGAGTTCTCCAATATATTCGTTATGTAACAAGTGCATTTCATATTCCAGCCGTTTATAGTCCTCCAATATCCGTTCGCAATGCTCCAAAAGCAGCCGGCCCGACTCGGTCAAACTGATTTTACTTCCCTGCCGGTCGAAAAGCCTCGTCTGGTAAGTGGCCTCCAGCTCCTGGATATGCTTGGTTATAGCCGGCTGACTAACAAACAACTCTTGCGAAGCCTTTGTAAAACTCAAGTTCTTGGCAACAGACTGAAACACTTTTAAACGGAAATCACTCATATACTTCTTATATCCTATAACTCGTCAGACTTGATGCCGAAAGCATGCGCCAAAGAATAAAACACCGGCTCCAGGCGGCAATACACCGGGCTCAGAGGTTCCTCCGTAATGAAATACACAGCTTTGCCCCGTTCTTCTTCATTCTTGTCTTTGAAGAAACCCGCCAGCTTTTCCTCCACTCCATTACCATATACCTGATGGAAAGGCAACAACATCAAACACTTCACATCTGCAGAATCAAGCGCCAGGTTCATCAGGTCAAGAAACAACTCTTCGGTAGAGACTAAACCGGAAGAGGTGACGGAAGAAAATGTAAATTCGCCCAGTGGCGTACGGCATGCCTGGTGATTCAGTTTATTCACATCGGATGGTTCACAACACTTCAGCACGTCCGCTGCAGGAGTATGCACCAACAACACTTCTACCTCATTTTCTTGTTCTCTCAAGCCGGCATCCAATGCCAGATAGCTCAACCATGCCGGCAGGTCAACATCGGGTAGCTTCCTTCCCAACTTACCTTCCAAAAAGTTCTTTGCACCATATACCACTTCATTCAGAAATGCAACATCTATCAATATCACATTTGCCGGAAACTTTATCTTATCCTCCATTATCTCCTATCTTAATACATAATTATACATAATGCTCCTCTGCAAGCGGAGCTCCGAAAACCTACCACACAGAAAGCACAAAACTTTGAAGCAGTAAAAGTACGACAAATTTATCAATAACTTGTATCATCCCAAGCAATTAATCTATATCTCCGAAGCGGAAAGAGAATATCCTTCCCCCGCAACACGGAAACCTTGGAGCTGGAACACGAAGACTTAGCTACTAAAACATATAGGCCCTCACTACATAAGATGTGCATCTCGTACTACATGAGATGTACACCTCGTACTACATGAGATGCACATCTCATGCATGACATCCTTATTTGCCCTTCTCTTTAACCAATAGAGTTTAATACGAAAAGGAACTTTGCTCCAACTTCTTATCTAAAGAAGTAGAAAGAAACAAAACGACTGATTTACAGACAATTTGTCATTTTACATATTTTATATGCAGACAATTTGTCCGAAATGTGCCAATGGCAAATCTTTTGCGCCTTCCCAAGTGTTATGAAACTGATAAAATAGAAAGGAGAACAAAATATGAACTTTAACAACTTTACCATTAAAGCGCAAGAAGCAGTGCAGGAGGCTGTGAACCTGGTACAAAGCCGTGGACAGCAGGCCATCGAGCCCGTGCATGTACTTCAAAGCGTGATGAAAGTAGGTGAAAATGTCACCAACTTCATCTTCCAGAAACTGGGCATGAACGGTCAGCAGATAGCACTTGTACTGGACAAGCAAATTGATTCTCTGCCCAAGGTATCCGGCGGAGAGCCATACCTGAGCCGTGAAACGAACGAAGTGTTCCAGAAGGCCACCCAATATTCCAAGGAAATGGGTGATGAATTCGTCTCCCTGGAACCGGTACTGCTGGCTTTGCTGAATGTGAAAAGCACTGCATCCACCATTCTGAAAGATGCCGGGATGACGGAACGCGAACTGCGGGAAGCCATCAACGAACTGCGAAAAGGAGAAAAAGTAACTTCACAATCCAGCGAAGACACTTACCAGTCATTGGAAAAGTACGCTATCAATCTGAACGAAGCAGCCCGCAGCGGCAAACTGGATCCCGTCATCGGCCGTGACGAAGAGATACGGCGTGTCCTGCAGATTCTGAGCCGGCGTACCAAGAACAACCCGATTCTTATCGGTGAACCGGGTACCGGTAAAACAGCTATCGTAGAGGGACTTGCCCACCGTATCTTGCGTGGAGACGTCCCCGAGAACTTGAAGAACAAACAAGTCTACTCCCTGGATATGGGTGCACTGGTGGCGGGCGCTAAATACAAAGGCGAATTTGAAGAACGCCTGAAGGCCGTTATCAACGAAGTGAAGAAGTCCGAAGGAGACATCATCCTCTTCATTGATGAAATCCACACCCTGGTGGGTGCAGGCAAGGGCGAAGGCGCCATGGATGCCGCCAACATCCTGAAACCCGCCCTGGCACGCGGTGAACTGAGGAGCATCGGGGCCACTACCCTCGATGAATATCAGAAGTATTTCGAACAGGACAAAGCGTTGGAGCGTCGTTTCCAGAAGGTGATGATCGACGAACCGGATGTGATGAGTGCTATCAGTATTATGAGGGGGCTGAAAGAGAAATATGAAAATCACCATAAGGTGAGAATTACCGACGATGCGATTATCGCTTCAGTGGAATTGTCCCACCGGTATATTTCCGATCGTTTCCTCCCGGATAAGGCTATCGACCTGGTCGATGAGGCTGCAGCCAAATTGCGGCTAGAGATGAATTCGGTGCCGGAAGAAATCGATGAACTCGACCGGAAGATCCAGCAATTGGAAATCGAGAAGGAAGCCCTGAAACGGGAAGGAACCAGCAAAAAATTGTCGGATATCCAGAAAGAATTGGCCGATTTGAACGATGAACGTACAAAACTCAGGGCACAATGGGAGTCTGAGCGTTCTCTGATTGATGAGATACAGAAAAATAAGGATGCTATCGAACAGTATAAATTCGAAGCAAGTCGTGCAGAGCGGGAGGGTGACTATGGTAAGGTGGCCGAATTGCGTTACGGTAAAATCAA